>Ga0181347_1000807_pt1 | contig 10469 bp, 8 predicted proteins | sample Su13VDMM110SN_FD_130102 | JGI IMG/M metagenome (GOLD analysis project Ga0181347, IMG submission 130102) | Freshwater viral communities from Lake Michigan, USA - Su13.VD.MM110.S.N | ecosystem: Environmental > Aquatic > Freshwater > Lake | place: USA: Michigan | collected 2013-07-16
ACATTACATAAACCACCACCTACGGTTGAACAATTACAGGATGCACTATTTTCTCTACCACCACTTACTGTTGAACCAGAACCTGATGCGATATTACATAAACCACCACCTACTGTTGAAGTATTACCTGATGCGATATTACAATAACCACCACTTACAGTTGAGAAATTATTTGATGCGATATTACGCCTACCGCCACCTACCGTTGAAGTACAACCTGATGCGATATTACAAAAACCACCACCTACGGTTGAAAAAACACCCGATGCTGTATTACATACGCCACCACCTACTGTCGAAGTACAACCTGATGCCGTATTACTATTGCCACCCCCTACAGTTGAAAAAATACTTGATGCGGTATTAAGACACCCACCACCTACTGTTGAAAAACAATCTGATGCCACATTACATAAACCACCACCTACGGTTGAACAATTACATGATGCAATATTTTCTCTACCACCACTTACTGTTGAACCAGAACCTGATGCGATATTACATATACCACCACCTACTGTTGAATACCTACATGATGCTGTATTAACATAACCGCCGCTTACAGTTGAGAAATTATTTGATGCGATATTACGCCTACCACCACCTACCGTTGAAGTACAACCTGATGCGATATTACAAAAACCACCACCTACGGTTGAAAAAACACCCGATGTAGTATTACAAAAACCACCACCTACAGTTGAAAAACAACCTGATGCGGTATTAAGACACCCACCACCTATTGTTGAAGTATTACCTGATGATATATTTTCTCTACCACCACCTACTGTTGAGTAATTACCTGATGCTATGTTAATATAACCACCACTTACGGTTGAACTAATATCAGATACCGTATTACATACACCGCCACCTACTGTTGAAGTATAACCTGATGCGATATTACATATACCACCACTTACTGTTGAAGAAATACCTAATGCAATATTACATATACCACCACCTACAGTTGAACCTGTACTTGACGCTGTATTACATCTACCACCACTCACTGTTGAACAATTACCTGATGCGGTATTACATACACCACCACCTACAGTTGAAAAACAACCTAATGCAATATTACTTATACCACCACCTACTGTTGAACAATTACATGATGCAATATTTTCTCTACCACCACTTACTGTTGCGTAATTACCTAATGCGATATTACAAAAACCACCACCTACAGTTGAACTAATATCAGATACCGTATTACATAAACCGCCACCTACTGTTGAAGTATAACCTGATGCTGTATTACATAAACCACCACCCACTGTTGAATAACAACCTGATGCGATATTACTTCTACCCCCACCTACTGTCGAAGTACAACCTGATGCGATGTTAAGATAACCCCCACCTACTGTTGAACAATTACATGATGCAACACTACAAAAACCACCACCTACGGTTGAAAAATCACCCGATGTAGTATTACAAAAACCACCACCTACAGTTGAAAAACAACCTGATGCGGTATTAAGACACCCACCACCTATTGTTGAAGTATTACCTGATGCGATATTACTTCTACCACCACTAACAGTTGAAGTACAACCTGATGCGATATTACAAAAACCACCGCTTACTGTTGATAAATAACCTGATGCTATGTTAATATAACCACCACTTACGGTTGAAATACAGCCTGATGATGTATTACAGAAGCCTCCACCTACCGTTGAGTAAGTGCATGATGCTATATTAAGTAATCCTCCACCTATTGTTGAAGCACACCCTAGTGCGGTATTGCAAATGCCACCACTTACAGTTGAAACACAGCATAGTGCAGTATTACAAAACCCTCCACCTACCGTTGAAAGAATGCCTGATGATGTATTACATAAACCACCACTTACTGTTGAAGTATTACCTGATGCGATATTACATATACCACCACCTACTGTTGAACAATTACCTAACGCGATATTACATAAACCACCACTTATTGTGGAACCAGTTGAAGTTATATTATTATTACTACCACCACCCACGGAGTTCAAACTACCTAATATATTATTAATTGTACCACCAGCTATGGTATTAGTGGTACCAGTAGTAGCGTTACTATTACCACCGCCAATCACAGAAAAGTTAGGTGCAAATACTGTAGCAGTGGTGAAACCCCTAGTAGTATTAGCTAATCCACCTGAAACCGTGGCGCCGCACCCTAACGAACTGTTACTACTACCACCTGCAATTGTTGCAGTATAGCCTGAAGCTGTATTACTACCACCCCCACTTACAGTTGTAAAATCGCCAGAAGCGATATTACCTAAATTCTTTCTAACTGTATCCTGTGAACCGTTACCTTGAACAATCACTGGGTCAGTGACACCAGTTACACTAAAGGTACCGCCACTATTATTAATAAAAGATATTGTAGCTGCTGATGATGTATATGTGCCACCTGTAACAAACACATCAGTCAATATGGAAGATAAATTTACCGAATACGCATTAGAAGAATCAGTTCTATTAAATTCAATAGTATTACTATTTAATGTTGCACCAGTGGTATAGAAATCGGTATAACCAGTTAAGAACCCAGTTACCACAAACGTACCACCAGTATTATTGGTGAATGTACCATTACCATTAGCAGGGTTATAAGTACCACCAGTTACAGTCAAATCAGACGCTAATATTGATAGATTCTGAGTCAACGTCACATTATCATTCCTTGTCAACGATATATTATAATTAGCTGGATTAAATGTGAAACCAGTTACATAAGTATCACCAGACGACGCACTAGTAGTAAAACCAGTAACTGTAAATGTACCACCCGAATTATTAGTAAATACGGCATTACCTGTAATACCATTATATGTACCACCAGTAACAAAAACATCCGTTTGACCAGATGTAGCGCCGCTTATAGCAGATGAGATATTGACAGAGAAGTTATTCCCGTCAATACGATTAAAAATTATATCAGACCCAGCTACGGAGGCTGATTGTATGTTTAATCCTTTTAAAAATATGAAATTACCGTCAACCTCATCCCATGATAATACCGAACCTTTAACAATATCTGCTAAAGGGAATGTAAACGGCGATGCGGTCTGTCTTAATATTAATCTATTCTGTGGCATTTAGTTTCTTTAATTGTAAATATATGCTAGTTAGAATTAAATCAACCCCATCCATAAGTTAACTATCTCAAGACAATAATAACACTAATCAAAAAGTTTTAATAATAAGCTTTAACTAAAACCGTCACCACTCTTTGAGTTGACGTTGACGTGTAAGTCACGAAAAAAGTGAACTCATAAAATGGGTTTGTGGTCGTTGTACCTTCAGCGTATAGCATTCCAGAACCTCCTGTAGCATAATTCCAACTTGCAGTATTTATAACACCACCACATTCATAATAGGTTCCTGATGTAGTGGTAACATCGTCAGATAAACTCCAAACATAGTTGTTTAATCCATCATTAGAATAGTAATAAGTTCCGTTATAGTATTGAGCGTTTCCTAAGTAGCTATAGTCATAAAATTGATTATTGTACGGAGAAAACCCGATAACCCACCTACTTGCTGCGCTATTAAACCAAATTCCAAATCTCATATAACCATCATCAAAAATTTTAGTAACCGAAGTGTTTGCAGTTGTTAGAGTTGTTGTTTTTCTGAATACAACCATTTTAGTTGTAACCCCTTCACCGCCAGCTGTAAATTGTAATTGTCCATTTGTTCTTGTTGCAGTAGTTGTTGCGGTTAATTTGACATTACCAGATACGTCCAATTTTTCTGAAGGTGTTGTGGTTGCGATACCGATATTTCCACTATTAGTTATTCGTAAACGTTCAATCATGGTTCCTGAACCATCTGGTGTAGTCCAAAAAGTCAATCGACCAGGCATATCAGTAGACGAACCACCAATAGCATCAGTCATAGTCTCTATTCTAGCGGCAGGTGTGAATCCTGTCCCATTATAACCCTCGAAATCAAATCTACCTAATACAGTATTCGTTGCAGTAGTGGCAGTAGGTGTTATCTGTGTTCCTTGCGTTCTTCTTATTAAGATATTATTGGGGTTACCATAGTTTACCAACCTCATAACATCGTTTGATGAAGTTTGGTGTACATCCAACTTACCACCTGCGACAGTAGAACCTATTGTCAATTGACCGCCTGATTGTAGTCTCATCCACTCAATATTATTAGTACGGAACGCCATACCTATATTGTTGATTGTTCCTATGAAATTAGTAGAAACTGATGTGTTGTCGTTACCATTTATTGTCCAAGAGAACGTTTTTGGGTCGACCCATGTAGGACCACTACCCAACACTTGACCAGTAGTACCATTCGTGGAACTCAATACACCAGTTGAATTACTTGTGATTACACCACTATTGAAAGTTCTGATACGTAACCCACCATCTATATCAAACGTAGTTGAAGGAATAAAATTAATATCACTACTAATACCAACATTCTGCGATGATACAGAAAATGGTATCATAACCATGCATAACAATAATAATAATTTCTTCATTTTTATTTTTTTACCAGTTTTATTATTTCATAACTACTCTTATCAGATATTAACATAACGTACATTCCTGATGCTAAATAAGATAAATCTATTACCGACCCAACATTATCACTATGATAAACTAGTTTAGATTGAGAGTCAACAATAAACGTATTTAATATTTTTCCTGAATTATTGGTAATTGTAATATTATCACTAAATAATGTAGGGTTCACGTTCACACCCATATTAGTGACATAACAATCATTTATAATGATAGGAGAGTAATCAAATGTATTGTCCAAGTCTACCGATTTTAATCTATAATATAGCTTATTAGGATTGTTGATGGAATAATTAACAGGTGTGTTAGAATTAACGGAACTAGGTATTATTTCATATGTTACCCAATCAATAGCGTTATCGGACATCTGAATTTCAAAGTGTGATGAATTTGTCTCACTCCAAGTAGTCCATTCAATCAATCCTGACCTACAGTTAGTTAAAAATCTGACCAATTCTATTGGTAACGGGTCAGCTTGGTCAACCAAAGTCCACACACTATACTCATCCTCTGGGTTCTGTATCAATACGTTAACTTTATTCGTTGTGACGTTAGCTGTTGGAGAATATAACCAGTCACCCCATAACAAATCATCTGAATTCCACCTTTGTGCTACTAAACCATTCTCGTTTATCAACGTACCCGATAAATCATAATCATCGTAGGTGAATTCATAAGCGCCTTTAGGTCTTGTGATGTAATTCACCATATCAATCTTCCAGAACCTATTAATCACTTTATTAGTGTTATCCACACCAGAAACATCTGTCATATGTGTAACTGACGAAGGATAAGGTATATTATTAGCGTTAGTTTCCCACGTAGTAAAACGTATATCACCACTGTTTGAGGCAAGTGTGTTCAGTGAAAAAGTAAAAGGTATTGTATTACCTTGAGATGATGCATACGGAATAAAATAATCACCTAATTGATTTAAATTCTTAAAAATAATTTCAGAATTTTCACCCATCATCAATATACCACCTAAACTCCCAGATTTCTGTATATTATTAGGGGCTGAACTAGAAAAAATGATTTTACCGCCATCATGTACTTTTATGGTCGCATCCCCAGAGATAATCATATTCTGCGAAAAAGACACTGATGGTAGGAATATAAAAACTATTAATATTAATTTCCTCATGTGTATATATTAAGTTACAAGTGATATGTCAACAGCTCCAAGTGTCGCTACATTCTATATCAATAAATATAACTCATAGTCCGTAACGTAATTTCTGTTGCGCAAAATTATTCCCAATATCACCCCAATTCAAGTCACACCCGTACATTCTAAACTGTGATATTGAACCTATAAACGAACCAGCGAAATTACGTTCGATATTCAAAGCCAAATCTTCTGGGTCCTGACCATCAAATGTCATCGACTCCAATAAACCCAATGAACCACCCCCAACACTTATATTATAGGGTACAGCTACCTGCCTTAGATTATCCGTTTTTAATCTTCTTGGTATAAACTCTTTAAAATCGTCTAAATAGAGTTTCAATTTACCATTGACATATATTGCCAATCTACCCAATCTACCATCCTTACAAGCCAATTCCTTATCTGTATAATAATTATATGCGAAGAACCGTATGGAGATATTTGTCCACGTATCATTAGGGACTTGAAATTGTTCACTATATTTTTCCTTTACGATAACATTACTAGTAGATGCGGTACCTCCAGAACATGTACCAGAAAGAGACAACATTCTGTAACCAACGCGACCATCATCCGTAATTCTAAACCCTATTGCGTTATCTGTAATATCTTCAGTGTTATCTAAACGAGTAACATCGGACGTAAATCCAGAAAACTCTGGTGCGGTTTGACATGTAGAATCAGTTGAACCCGTAAAACAACCACAACTCGAAGATCTACAGCCACGACAATACACCAAGAATGGGTTTTGATTATTTGTAACGACTTGTGTCGCAGCAGTTACGGTTATCGAAGAACCTGTAAAATCAGGTGCGTGAACACCAGCTGGATAACTTACACCATAATGAGTTGTAGTCGCCTTAGCATGGTGATATATTAGAAATTTATTATCAATATCAATGAATTCAATTTCTGGTAAACTCAATGGGAGACCGTTAGGCATTATTATATCAGTTTCTTTCGGCACTGTACAAAATGTCGTAACAGTACCTGTACAACCTGACGGTACGGTACACTGTGATGTACAACCTGAATCAACCCCATCGAATAAGTTCCAGAACTTATTTTCAGCTCTAGTACCCAAATAAAAGAATATACCTTTATTATCTGGATAAGTATCGTTCAATATCGTTGAGGTTACACCACTACATATTGAATCACTCTTTCTGAGCCAGAAATCTGCCACCCACCCTTTATTATATCTATTAGGTAATACTTGATAGTTATATCCATCCAACTTATAATATCCTTGATAGAATCCTCCACACATATTAGCATAGTCACCCAATATGGTTGAATCGTTAACAATCGATATGGGGTATGTGTAATTATCTGTCATCCCAGTGACTCTAGTCAACGTAAGTCTCGTTTCGCCAGAAGGTATTACCAAAGTAGAAGCAGTGAGCGCTGACAATAAAGCTAAATTACTAGTATCGCCACTATTCTTTACGAATGTTATTAACCCATTATCTATACCAGTGTAACCTATTGTGGTTGCAGTTACACCATCATTAGATGCACCATTCCAAGTGACAGTAGAATAAATAGTATTAGCTGAAGTTGAGCCGCTACCATATATTAAAGAATTGTTAAAATCGAAGTGAGCGGCTGTACATATACCATTCGTCACACCAGTATATGGGTCGAATATAATATTAGGGTTAGCTAGATAAAAATCCCAATAATCTTTTCTACCTAATCGGAATTCTAATGTATTAGGATTATAATTTATTAAATTAGTCACGATGTAAGGTATTTATCGTAAATATATTAGTTTAGGCATATTTATAATAAAGACGTCATTATCATGCCAATCATCAAGAAAAAAGATTTTAACCGAACTAAGTTTGTTCATGAAGCGACGCATATCGCTATCGATGAACTGGTTGACCCCGATGGTACGTTTATAGATTCATCAATTCCTAACGCGGAAGAAGATGAAATCATGACTGGACCGATAGAAACCCCAGCTAAAGAACGTGGGACGACCACATACGAAAAGGGTATTTCCCCAACTACCGATAAAGTAAGAACTAATACGAGTCAAGGTAGTAGCTGGCAACGAGCCTATGGAATATTTGGTACTGGACCTTATGGCCAAGCATCGAGAATCGGAGGTTGGACTGGTTGGCTACGCGAAAATGATATAAACGAAGATATGGTTTCTGATAAAGTCGAGCGTGAAGACATATTGGATAAGATTAAAGATAACGAATTAGCAAAGAATACTGAATTTATGGATTTGATAAATAAAATCGATAAATTAGATAATAAACAAAAAAAAGCGATACATAAACTATTGAGCGATGCCAAATCATGATCTTGTCGGAAAGACTTTCAAAGTCCCTGAGAAATTCAAAGGTGATTTGAACGGTAATTCTAGTATGACGTACTCCAACATGAAAAAAGTTAAGTCTGAATTGGATAACAAACAAGGAAAGACTGCTTCAGACCATGACTTATTGAGGTGGGTTGACGGAGAACTGAAACAAGCTGCCAATACGGTGGATGCACCTAAACGAGTTAGGAAAGAAAGTGGGGCGACTGGAAAAAAAGAAGGTGGCAATAATTATAAGAAAACCCACAGCAAAGACCGAAAAAATGTAAATCCTACGGCGATAGGAGGTTTACCAGATGTGAGAACTATGGCCAAACCTGAAAATATCGCCAATAATACAGTTGACTATGTGAAAGAGTCGGCACACGATGAAATGAATAAAATAATGTATTTGATTGAATATATGAATAACGATAAACCTAAAATAAAATAAAATGGCAGACAAAAGCAAATTAGAACTTATAGCTGACGAAGCTAGAAAAAAACTTTATGTTAAGAATATCTATAACGGAGAAGACCCAGCTAATGGTTATTCAGCCACTCATACAAGGGCGCTGAGTGACCAAACTACGCCCGTTAATGGAAAAGGTAACGGTGACTATCTTAACACGTATAATTACAGCCAAACAGGTGGTGAATACGATATCAATGGTAATCCAACTTATGGTGGTTCAGGTAGAAATGCCGCAATCGCGTACAACGAATCACAATGGGGTTATGGACCGAACAATCCTTATAACGCACCTAATATTAATGATTTAGGGTAATCTATGTTAAAACTTTACAATATATTCAAAGAGATTATATTGGAAGAGACGTTATCTCTGTCGAGACCCTTCTCTCAATTGTCTGTGGGTGATACTTTCGTAATTAATACACCGCAAGGTGGATATACGTTCGAAGTGACGCAGAATCTAGGTAATGAGTGGGGTTTTGAAAGTCTCAACGTAAATAGTACATTAACAGGTTTTAGATGGTTCATTGATAAAAATGCTAGTGTGGATAACGGAACTCTGAAATTTCGAACACTAACTAAACGTGACAAAAAAGTGTATGTATCATCAATAAAAAACATACAAAGTATTGAAACTGAAGATGAAGCGGCCAAAAGAGAGATTAGGAAAAACGTAAACATAGACAACATAAATAAAGCGATTGACGAAAAAATAAGATTGAAAATATTCTATAAAGGTGATAAGAACATAGCCGCAGGTCAGAGGACGATAGAAATCTACGCATACGGTCTGAGTTCAGCTGGAAATCCAGTAATCAGAGCATTCCAAACTGCTGGCGATACACAAACTGACGCCCCCGATTGGAAGTTATTTAGAGTAGACAGAATATCAAGATGGGTTGAAACCCGACAGAGATTTAATGAGCCTAGACCCAAATTCAACCCTAACGGGGATAGAAGTATGGCGACAGTATATAAAATAGCTAAATTTTAATAAAATGCAAAACCCAATAGACGTACCATTATCATTCCTTAAGAATTTGGAAAAGAGTCGCGCCATTATGGAAATGACCGACAAGACTAAAGGCAAACCTAACAACAGTAGGATGTCTAACGCTATGACAGAAGATTTAGAACCGCAAGAATATCTCACAGAGATACCTAACCAATATCATGAACCTGTAAGTCAACCCAGAATGTACAATAGTGCAATGATTGAAAATTCCAAACTACCTGATTCGGTAAAAAAAATCATGAAAGATTACCCCACCCAATCACCAGACATGTTTATGTCCGATATTTTACCTGATATTAGTAAAGTAAGAATGGATTTGATGGAAGATGACCGAGAACCGCAACCTAGAATGCCAAAGAGTGTGAACGAACTGATGGCGAATAGACAGACGGCAAAACCGACCAATACCAACACTAATACCAATTATAGTAACGATGAACACGTAAAATCTATTGTCAGAGAAGAAATGTTAAGGATTTTTGGAGAATCTTACATAAAACAAATAAAAGAAGATACGGTTAAACAAACGCTGACTACATTAAGAAAAAAGGGTTTATTAAAATAATTAATATTATCGTTTGACTTACTAATATAGTATGTTTACAATTGTGTTATACTTATAACACAAATGAACAAAAAAACCAGAGTATTAGTAGTACCATCAGACCGTACTGGCGTAGGTTACTACAGATCTACAAAGCCGCACATTTCATTAGAAGAGAATTATCCGACAGAATTTTCTGTCGATATTGACTACGAACCTAGACTCAATGATAGTGAATGGTTAAAAAAATATGATATCATCCACTACCATAGAAACTTAGGTAGTTTTGAGGAAATGCAAACCACCTTAGACCGATTAGACGATTTAGGTATATTGAGTTTCATGGATGTTGATGATTACTGGTCACCAGGCACACATCACCCAGCTC
>Ga0181347_1000819_pt1 | contig 10410 bp, 9 predicted proteins | sample Su13VDMM110SN_FD_130102 | JGI IMG/M metagenome (GOLD analysis project Ga0181347, IMG submission 130102) | Freshwater viral communities from Lake Michigan, USA - Su13.VD.MM110.S.N | ecosystem: Environmental > Aquatic > Freshwater > Lake | place: USA: Michigan | collected 2013-07-16
CGTTGGCAAATCCCTTGACACTGAACTGTTGGCTGACCTGGGATCTAGTTTGCATGGGCAACAATATCAGGCTGATTTCAATTTTTGTGGGCACATAGGTTGGTTCATTTTTTCCCAGGGTAGGCGGCGCTGGTGGATTGGATATTGCTCCTTTGCTTATACCTTGGCTGGAGAAAAGATTTGCCAGTCGATTGACTGCACTGGAGATGGGATTTGTGGGCAGGTCTTGGCGGACTCTGCGTGACAGCAGATTGGTTCCGTTGATGTTGACACTTGTTGCACGTATGTAATCAACATCGGCTGGCAGGCTGTATGTGAAACTGCTGACCACACAAGGGTGTGCTGAAAACTGATACTGTCCCAGACCTGTCAAGAATACCAAGGGAGGTGGTGCACCGCGTTCTGCATCCTGACCATAGAACATTTTGGTCACTGATCTAAAAAAGTGTATCACCGCCAACAAGTAGGTGGCTTCGGCGGAATCTTGTGCTGTGAATGTGGCTGACATATTCACAGCATCGGTATAACTGTTTTGATAGAAATATCCCTTGTAGTTAGAATGAGTGAGATCGTAAGTGCTATAATTGGCTTTGTAGTTGATATCAATCTTGGGTGTGTAGGGGAATATTACCCCGGCTGTTTTCTTCAATGGTTCCAGTATGCCTGGCGGAGTTGCATTGTACAAATAGGTGGCACTGGGAGCCAGGCTGAGTCTAACACGCCAGTCCCCGTTGTTGGTCATCTTGCGTTGTGCTTCCAGCGTGGCCTGACGCTGTGCCAACAAGGTGCCTGCCTGTGCCTGTGCGGCTGAACTAGTAACTGGATTAGCAGTAGAGATTGTGGGTTGTGTTGCTGCAAATTGTCTAGCATCTTCCTGGTCTTGAAGACTCTGGTCGTTTGCAGCATCAACTGGTTCAGCAGAGGTTGTGGGTTGAATATCTGCCAACAAATTAGCATCCGTAAGATCTCTTAGGCTTTGGTCAGTTTCAGCATCAACAGGATCAGCAGCACTGGCTGCATTGGCTTCTGCAGACGCTTCAGCAAGAGCAGCGTCGCGAGCTTCGGCCTGTTGTTGTGGGTCTAGAAAGGTGTCAACTGGTGTTGCTGCCTGTGCTGCTACCGCGTCATCTACTCCTGCAAATTCATCAAATGGCGGAGTTTCAACCGGAGCGGCAGCATTGGCTTCGGCTCGTTGTTGCGGATCTAGGAATGTGTTGACTGGTGTTGCCACCGGATCCGCATATGCAGGCGTTGGGGACGGGGCAATTTCTGCAGCATTGGTTTGTGCATTATCTGGAAGATCTGCCACTGTGGAATTTGGTGTTGCTTGTGCTGGCAATGCTCCTTGGTACTGATCTCTCTGGAAAGTGTTGTATCTAATGGAACCGTCCAGCTTGCCAATGTTGTCCTCAGTCTTGGAGGCAGCAATTCTTGCGTCGGATTCAGCTGTATTTTCTAGTCGGGCCTGACGTTGTAGTTCCGCCACTTGCTCCGGAGAGGCACCAGAATTTTGAGCCCGTTGCACTGCAAGTTCAGCATTGATTCTTGCCTGTTCAGCCTTGACCAGTTGTTCTTGTTCTATTTTGAGAATAAACAGTTGGTCGGCACGTGCTTGCTGTTTTTGAACAACTGCTTCATTCCAGGCGTTGATTTGTTGTTGGTTCGACATATTGATGATATTCCTGTTAAATATTTATCGAAAAAATAAACCACTCAGTTTATAAAGGTTGACAACACGGCAAAATGTGTTATAATAAATATACCCTAAAGGAAATATATGGCCTCCCTCAATGTAGCCCGAACTCAGGTAAAGACTAACTATTTAAATAATCGCGATATTCTCAAAGAAATTCACTCCAGCAAGAAAAACTACTGTGCCTATAGAGATCCTGATCTAGATCACCAGTGCGATATTATCTTGCCAAGTCTAAGCAAGATCAATCAAAAAACCATAGCCGAAGCCCGTAGAAATCGTGCGGATCGTATCAAACGTGAAACCGGTGAGATACTTGATCCAAAAAAAATACCCAACACAGACATTGTGTTTCGAATCATGACCTGGGAACATGTGCCCATGGCACCAAAAAAAATTACCAAGGCTGAGGCAAAAAAGCGCAGCAAACTAGAAGATTTACTGGAACTGGATGAAGTGGTTGAAGATCCGCTAGCTGATCTGATTGATGCACCAATGCTGGATCCCACACACATTCGAGTAAACTTCCCTCCGTTCTTTCACTATCGCATAGACGACGCCAAGGTGCCGTTCCTGGTAGGCAAGAGCCACTGGAAGGGCGATCTTGAAACCGGAGAGTTTTCAAAAGATCACGGTGACATGACACGCAAGCTGGCCATGATGTTCATGAAACTGTGTGAACGTTATGCCACAAGATCAAACTGGAGAGGATACACCTACAATGAAGAAATGCGCGGACAAGCCCTGCTACAACTCAGCCAAATTGGACTGCAATTTGACGAGTCCAAATCGCAGAATCCTTTTGCGTATTATACTGCCGCTATTACCAATAGCTTTACTCGTATCCTGAACATCGAAAAGAAAAGTCAAAACATTCGCGATGACATTCTGGAAATGAACGGACTCAATCCTTCATGGACACGACAGAATTCTGGCAAACACTCAATGGCGGCCATGAGTGGTCCAGTTACTATCACAACTTATCCTGTAACATCACAAGAAGATGCATGAACTTAGTGGTACTGTTCCCATTGCATACCACGGAGGAACCTATGGTACCTACCTTGAATGGTGCTTGACTAGTCTTGTCAGCACCAATCAATTGATTTCGCCGTTAATTGAATTAGGAAGTAGTCACAAATTCAACGGCAATCAATTGGAAGCTGAGGCTGTTTCTAAATTTTTAAGTGCAGATCAATCAGAAAAATTTTTGCGATTTCATCCTAAGACTCAACATCACCATTCAATATCAGATAGATTAGATCAAGTTTGTGGCATGGTGCAACACATGATATATATCTATCCTGATCGCGATTCAGTATTGTTAACTATCAATAATTTTTTTACCAAAATTTGGAACAACTGGTGGTCTGACGAATTGTTAATCACATCCGCTGCTGATGCAAACAAACTTTATCAAAATTGGCCAGTAGCGCCAGGCACAGCAATACAAGACATACCCGACTGCATTCGAAGAGAGTTTTTGAGTTTGTATTTTATGCCGGCCTGGCACGATCAAGTGGAATGGTATCATCCTGATCGTTGGCACAATCCTAAGTGTTGCACAATCACTGTCAGGGACTTGCTGAACAATTTTGAAGAAACCCTGCAAAAAATAAGTTTGTTTTGTGACATAAAGTATGTGCGTCCTGTTCAGGACTTGTTACCGTTCCATGAACAAAATTTAAAAAATCAAAAATATCTACATCATGATGCACTATGTACCAATATCATACAAGCAGTAATCAACAATCAAAATTTGTCATGGGAACAGTTGTCGTTGCCCAGTGAGGCCTGGATTCAATGGCGATTGAGAAATCTAGGGTACGAAATTCAGTGTCACGGGCTTGACAAGTTCCCCACAAATAGTGTACACTTGCATGAATTACTGTATCAACTCAAATCCACATGAATCTATTTCGCAAAGCCGCGGTCTTCACAGACATACATTTTGGACTCAAGAGCAACAGCACTCAACACAATGAGGACTGTTTGAACTTCGTGAAGTGGGCCACCACCAAGGCACGAGAACAAGGTTGTGAAACCTGCATGTTCCTGGGCGACTGGCACAACAATCGAGCCAGTCTCAACATTGTCACACTCAACTACAGCCTACAAGCACTGGAGCATATGAATGACAACTTTGAACATGTGTATTTTATTCCTGGTAACCACGATTTATATTATCGCGATAAACGTGACATTCAAAGCGTGGAGTGGGCAAAGCATCTCCCTCGTGTTCAAATCTGTAATGATTGGTTCAGCCATGGTGATGTCGTTATTGCCCCTTGGTTATGTGGAGACGATCATAAACGCATACCCAAACTGAAAGGCAAGTACATGTTTGGACACTTTGAGCTGCCCGGCTACTTGATGAATGCACAGATTGAAATGCCTGACCATGGCGAAGTGCAACGGGAACACTTCACTGGCTTTGAACATGTGTTCACCGGACACTTTCACAAGCGGCAGACCAAAAAGAACATTACCTATATTGGCAACTGTTTCCCGCACAACTATGCCGATGCTGGAGACGATGAGCGCGGCCTGATGATTCTGGAATGGGACCGGCAGCCTGAGTTTCATGCTTGGCCAGATCAGCCCAGATATCGTGTGTTTGGTCTCAGCAACATCATCGACAATGCTGCCACTATCCTGGCACCAGGCATGCATGTGCGTGTGCAGTTAGACATTGAGATCAGCTACGAAGAAGCCAACTTTATCAAAGAAACATTTATCAAAGACTACGGGCTTAGAGAGATGGCCCTGATACCCAACAAGTCCAGCTCAGTAGACACAGACATGGCACCTGGTGAGATCAAGTTTGAAAGTGTGGATCAAATTGTCACAGATCAGATCACCAACATTGCAAGTGAATTCTACGACAACAAACTGCTGTTGAAAATTTATCAGGATCTTTAAGACCACTGACTCACAATATGATTTCTCAGCTTGAAATAACACCTGAATATTTGGCAGCTATTAAGAACAAATACAAAATAATTGATCACGTTAACTTGTTATCAGTTGATTTTGATTTTGCGTTGCTTGAAAAATTTTTAAATAAAACAAAAAAAAGTCACTATCAGGCCAACGAACGATATATCATTGAGCACTTTGATACTGATTATTATTTGCCAGAGTTTCCATATGGATTAACTTTGTATAATTTATTTGTTGCATTTAAAAAACTTGATATTCCGTTGTTTACCATGCTAATAATTACAAATAGTTTTGGGATTGAAAAAGAAATTAATGCTTTAGCACCTGATTGTAATGATAGACCAACGGTTATTACTACATTTATTAGCCATCTACACTATACCAACGAATATCACAATGTCGATGTTGATGCTAAAGAAATTACAGTTCCCGGAATCTGCATGATGAGTCGATCAAGAGTACACCGACATGCCTTGTACAATTTTTTTGAACGTGAATTGTTGTTGGATTTGTTAGCGGTGACCAAATAATATGGAGTACATTTATCCCCATCCGTACATTCGAATCAACGAAACATGGATAGACAGCAGTGTTGCATGTGTTCCGCCAATGAGTCCTGTTTTGCACCCGTTGATACACGGCGAACCAAATTCATCAACCACTAGATATCAAGCAGATTTTTACAAATACGTTGCTGTTGACATTGTGTCAGAAAGTGTCTATAATTATAGATATCCGTATATCTCCGAAAAGACACTTCGACCAATTGCATGCAAGAGGTTGTTTATTGTAGTAGGTGCTCCGGGTACATTGGCGTTATTACACAGCAAAGGATTTAAGACCTTTCCTGACATTTTTGACGAATCTTATGACTTGATTTTTACTCCGGTGCAACGATGGCATGCATTAGAAAAAGTAATTAAAGACTTTGTAACTAAACCTATTGAAGAGATAATTAGAATTGTGCAATCAAGTAGTGCAATACTAGATCACAATTTTGAAGTTTTAAAAAATTTACAAAAAATTGAACTTAAGGACCTAGTTGATACACATTAAAAATCTCACTGTTCGAAACTTCATGAGCGTGGGTGCTGCTACCCAGGCCATCAACTTTGACCGCAAAGACATTACCCTGGTCTTGGGCGAAAATCTTGACCTTGGTGGTGACGGATCACGCAATGGCACAGGCAAGACCACAATCATCAATGCACTCAGTTATGCCTTGTACGGCACAGCTCTGTCAAACATCCGCAAGGACAATCTGGTAAACAAGACCAACGGCAAAAACATGCTGGTCAGTCTAGAATTTGCAGTCAACGGTGCAGAGTATAGAATTGAACGTGGGCGCAAACCCAACGTGCTCAAGTTCTATGTAAACAACGAAGCCACTGTGGCCACAGACGAAGCACAAGGTGATTCAAGAGAAACACAAGACGCTGTGGAGCGCATTATGAACATGAGTCACGACATGTTCAAACATGTTGTGGCTCTCAACACCTATACCGAACCGTTCCTGGGCCTGAAAGCCAATGATCAACGAACCATCATTGAACAGTTGCTGGGCATTACTCTGCTGAGTGAACGTGCTGATGCAATCAAAGAACTGGCTAGAGGCACCAAAGATGCTGTGTCGCAGGAAGAATTTAGAATTAGAGCAGTGGTCGAAGCCAACGGCCGTATTGCAGAACAGATTGAAAGTCTCAAACGACGACGAGTACTGTGGCAAAAAAAGCAAGACAGTGATCTTGAATATCTTGCCACTCAGTATGCTGATCTGACCCGGATCAATATTGACGCTGAGTTGTTGGCACATCGAGATCTTGCCGTCTACAGCCAACAAAAGAAAGCTCAAGATGCGCACACTGCTTTGGTGGCTAGACAAACAGCCTGGGCACAAAAACGAAATCGAGATGTGGCTGAATTTCAAGCCAACTATGATCTACTAAGTCACATTGACATTGCGGCTGAACTGGTTGCACATGCCTCTCTGGCTGCTCATTCCAACCAGGCCAAGAACACAGCGGATCTTGAAAAACTGATTACTCGCGGCCGTGCTGATGAAGTTCGAGAACACACCGCTATTGCCAAACTAGCTGGAGAAATTTCTGAACTAGAAGCACACAAATGCTATGCTTGCGGACAAGAGTTCCACGATGGAAGTCACGAAGCAGTGCTGGAGAGCAAGCGTAAGACCCTGCAAGAAGCAGAACTACAGGCCTTGTCCACAATGAGTCAGCTGACAGAACATGCTGCGGCACTAGCAGAACTAGGCACATTAGGCGCAAAGCCTGTTACACATTATCGTACTGAAGCTGAAGCTATCAGACATTCAAGCGAGTTGGAAAATATTCAAAAGCAAATCGACGCCAAACTTGACGAACTTGATCCGTATGCTGAACAGGTGTCAGAATATACTGAGGTTGTGCTGGGTGCTCAACCAGTCACGCACTACGACACTGAAGCCAAGGCTGTCACACACATGAGTCAGGTTGCCAACTTGCTGCAACAGATCACTACCAAGACAGCCGAAACTGATCCCTACACTGATCAGATCAACGACATGACAGATCAAGCTCTGCAGGTTGTGAGTTATGATGCACTAAACGATCTCAATCGATTGCAGGAGCATCAGGACTTTTTGCTCAAGCTGCTGACCAGCAAGGACAGTTTTGTTCGCAAGAAGATTATTGATCAGAACTTGAGTTATCTCAATGCAAGACTCACACATTATCTGGATCGCATTGGATTGCCACACACTGTGAAGTTCCAAAACGATCTAACAGTGAGCATCGAAGAGCTGGGTCGTGAACTGGACTTTGACAATCTCAGCAGAGGTGAACGCACCAGACTAATCTTGAGTCTCAACTTTGCATTCCGTGACGTTTGGGAAAGCCTGTACTCTCCAATCAACTTGTTGTTTGTGGATGAACTGATTGACAACGGACTGGACACAGCAGGTGTAGAGAATGCCCTGGCCTTGCTCAAACGCATGAGTCGTGAGCGTCACAAGAGCATCTGGCTTGTGAGTCATAGAGACGAGCTGAGTGGACGAGTAGAAAACATACTCAAGGTTGTGAAAGAAAACGGATTCACTAACTACAACACCGAGGTTGAACTTGCATAAAAAACTAGCTTGGCTTATTTCTGCTAGAGAACACAGTGATTTTTACAATTGCAGAGATCAGGCCGGGTTGTTGTTTCAAGGCTCAAGAGCTGTACAAGATCCTGCGGTAGTCGATCATATCAAAGAAATTTTTTCTCAAGATCTCAGAACGCTAGGGTTGAATCAAAGATCAAATCTTTCTATGTTTAAAGAAACCATGCACCAATGGATTGCACAGCACCGCAGCAGTCAGTTGCAAGGTCTTGATCAATACCGGATTGATTTTGCAAGCGGAACTACTCAAAGTTTTGATAGCTTTTACTATAGACACCGTCAACGGCGTATGCGATGTTTTGTTGGTGAATATTTTTATCATTTAAAAACCTGGACCAGTAACAATACTCCCTGGAGTTTCGTTACTGAACATGACCCTCTTGTGCCCGGAGATGCGTTAGTGGTCAGTTTGCCCTTCTGTGATACCGGCACAGTGTTGCCAGACCTTGACAAAATACTTGATCTATGCGACTCTGCTGGTATCCCGGTGCTGATTGATGCTTGTTATTATCCCATCAGTGGAAATATTTTTGCTGACCTTGCACACGATTGTGTAGATACTGTGGCATTCAGTTTGAGCAAGGCTTTTCCAGTTGCCAATCTACGCATTGGCATACGTTATACAAAACCCAACATATTTGATGGACAAGCATTGCATGATTCAATCAACTACAACAATACCCTTGGCGCATACATTGGCCTTGAACTGATTAAAAAATTCAGCTGTGATTACATTTACAATACCTACAAAGATAGACAACAAGAAGTATGTGAATTTTTTGATCTAGAGCCCAGCAATTCTGTACTGTTTGCAATTGGCGACCAACGCTGGAAACAGTACAATCGAGCAAATTTGCTTGATGCATATCAATTGACTCTAGATGCTGATCAATTCAAAAACAGAATTTCTTTGGTCAGTATCTTTGACAACTGGGATCTGTTTGAATTTGTAAAATATGAAACTACAACTAAAATTTAAAAACATTGTGGACTCTCCACACTGTGTGATACGCATGAACGATCAGGAACTGTATCGAGGTGTTGCTCCTGCGGATTTTTTAAACGAATTTGAGCAACTGGAATCTGATTGTGTACTGGTGATTGAGCACGTAGACAAGCAGCCCAGTGACACCATAGTCAACAACGGAATCATCATAAGAGACCGTAGTTTTGAACTTGATCAAATTATCATTGACGGATACGATCTCGAAGAACTAAAGTGGGCTAGTGAATTCCGGGCCCAAGATAGTGCGGTATACGCCAGTTGTTTGTTTTTTGGTCCCAATGGCGAATTTGTTTTGAATTTTAGTAATCCAGTGCTGCCATGGATTTTAAAAACACGTCATGAGAAAAACAACAACGACCCGCACTGGGAAGAAGATTACAACTACTATCAGCAAGCATGCAAGATACTACAACAGATATCGCCACAATAAGGCAATTGGCCTGGACATTGGCACAGGCCAGCGCGACCAATCAGCTGGACGTTCCCGGAGAATATGTCTGGGCGTTTCCATCAGATCAGTCATTTCACGCAGTGCAGGCTAGATCTCGAAGTATATTCAGCAGTGGCAATAGTATCAAAGATCCTGATGTGATATCATATGTGCAAGGGCTTCATCTAGCAAAACATCTGCTGGATCCCTGGGTAGTTAAAAAATTTGAGTCACAATTTCCAGACTGGATTTCTGCAGGTACTCGATATAAATTACACAACTTTGATCAGTTCAAGTATGTGGGGTTCAGTGCTGGTACACAAGAAAGTTTCATCAACTTCTATTTGTTCAACAAAAACAAACGATTTCGTGTGTTTCGCGGAGACTACTGGTGGCACATGGATATATGGAGTAAAATAAATGCTGACTGGGCCTATATAGAAGATGACGACTTGCGATCCAACGACATTTGTATTTGCAGCTACCCGTTTGCTCTTACTGGAGACAAACATCAAAACTTTGATTGGCTAGTAGACAAATGTAACCGTGTAGGTGTTAAACTATTGGTAGATTTTATCTACCTGCCCAACAGTAACAATGCAGTTGATATTGATCTTGCTGCGGATTGTATAGAGCAAATTACTTTTAGTTTTAGCAAGACTTTTCCTGTGCAGTGTGCTAAAATAGCAGTGCGTATGTGCAAGACAAAACCACAAGATCCCATGCAAATGAGCAATGACGAAAATATCTGTAATCGACTCAGTGCCGGACTCGCGTTAGATATTATCAATCGGTTTCCTGTTGATTACAACGTAACCAAGTACTGGAATCAACAGCAATACTGGTGCAACAAACTAGGTCTTGCTGCAACCAAGGTTGTGCATTTTGGACTTGGTGACGATTACACCGGTCACGGACGGACCGGGCAAGCCGCTTGGTGCAGTCCATTTAATCAACAGCAAAACCGCTATAATTTAGGCATGCTATATGAAAATCAAAATCTACTAAAAAAATTAAAACTTTACTGACCAGGCATAACTATACTGCAAAGGTAATATAACAAATTCTCGCATGACATGGCACTATCAAAACACCCCAGTTGAGACACTGCCCGAAGAATGCATAGGATTTGTTTACCTGATCACCAATAATCTTTCTGGTCGCAAGTACATAGGCAAAAA
>Ga0181347_1000825_pt1 | contig 10383 bp, 8 predicted proteins | sample Su13VDMM110SN_FD_130102 | JGI IMG/M metagenome (GOLD analysis project Ga0181347, IMG submission 130102) | Freshwater viral communities from Lake Michigan, USA - Su13.VD.MM110.S.N | ecosystem: Environmental > Aquatic > Freshwater > Lake | place: USA: Michigan | collected 2013-07-16
ACATCCACTTTGACAGGTGCTGTAACGGCTACTGCGGGTGTTACAGGCCCGATCACATCTTCTAGTGTGTCAATCACGGGTGGCTCTATTACGGGCATCACCGATCTAGCAGTTGCTGATGGAGGAACTGGTGCTTCTACAGCGGCTGGTGGTCTGAATAACCTCTTGCCTAGCCAAACAAGCAATGCTAACAAATACCTTCAGACTGATGGCACTAACGCTACTTGGGATGCGGTAAGCCTTTCTACTGCTGACATCACAGGAACTTTAGGTGTAGCCAATGGTGGTACTGGTGTAACTACAAGCACAGGAACAACCAATGTAGTGTTGTCAAACTCGCCAACACTGGTGACCCCTGCCCTTGGAACACCGAGTTCCGCAGTGTTAACAAATGCTACGGGTCTGCCAATCTCTACGGGTGTGAGTGGTTTAGGTACTGGTGTAGCGACTCTTTTAGCAACACCATCTAGTGCCAATCTAGCCTCTGCGATTACTGATGAAACAGGTTCTGGTTCTTTGGTCTTTGCTACCTCTCCTACCCTAGTCACACCTATCCTTGGAACACCTACTAGCGCAACCCTAACGAACGCTACAGGTCTTCCTATTGCTACAGGTGTATCAGGTCTAGGAACTGGTGTAGCAACCTTTCTAGCGACTCCATCAAGTGCAAACCTAGCGGCTGCTTTAACAGATGAAACTGGTAGCGGTGCTAACGTCTTTGCAACTTCTCCGACATTGGTGACACCTTTATTGGGTACGCCTACATCAGGTGTATTAACTAACTGCACAGGCTTACCTAATGCGGGTTTAGTTAATAGTTCTATCACTATTGGCGGTACTGCTATTGCATTGGGTGCTTCATCTAATGCGCTTGTTAGTGACATTACTGTAAATGGCGTAAATGTAGGTCGTGGCTTGGCTGGAGTTGCCACTAACACTGCGGTAGGTGCTAGTGCTTTGGGGGCTAATACGAGTGGAAGTTTAAATACTGCTGTTGGTGGGATTGCCCTTGATGCAAATACAACTGGAGCAATTAACACGGCAGTTGGTTACGATGCTCTTGGAGTAAATACAACGGGCAGTCAAAATAATGCCTTTGGCTATCAAGCACTGGCATTAAACAATGGTTCAAATAATAATGCTTTTGGTGTTGAGGCATTAGAGAGCAACACAACTGGAGGCAGTAATTCTGCGTTTGGAGAAGGCGCACTTCGTGCCAACACTACAGCATCTGCCAACACTGCTGTGGGCTATCAGGCGGGATACGGCAATACTACTGGTGTTCAAAATACTTTTATTGGTCATACTTCTGGATACACTAATACAACAGGCAATAATCTTTCTGCGTTAGGGTACGAATCGCTGTACTTCAATACTACAGGTTCAAGTAGTACAGCTACAGGTTATCAAGCATTAAAGTACAACACAACAGGTGAAAACAATAGTGCTCATGGTATGTGGGCATTGCTAAACAACACCACAGCATCTAACAACACTGCCGTAGGTTATCAGGCGGGGTACACAAACATAACTGGTGATAGAAACACATTTTTGGGGACTTTAGCAGGTAATCTACAAACCAATAGCTTTAACACGTTTGTTGGTGCTAGGGCAGGACTGAGTTCCACAGGAGAGCGCAATACTTTTGTTGGCGCAGTCTCCAATATACCTAACGTAGCCAATTATGGTTGTGGCGAGTTAATGACTACAGGCTCTAAGAACACCATCCTTGGCGGCTACAACGGCAACCAAGGTGGCCTAGACATTCGCACAGCAAGCAACTACATCGTGCTGTCTGATGGGGATGGGAATCCACTTATCTCTACTACTGTAAATGGATCGGTAGCACTTCAGGGCGCAACACCAGCAACAGGCACAGGCATCGCTTTCCCCGCAACTCAATATGCATCATCAAACGCTAATACTTTGGATGACTATGAGGAGGGGACTTGGACACCTGTTCAGGGTGCTGGGCTTACTGTAGTTGGCACATTCAGCTCTAACGGACATTACATAAAAATTGGTAGGCAAGTGACGATTCAAGGTTTTGTCGCTGGTTCAACTTCAGTAACTGCTACTGGTAATGGAATTATTTGTACAGGTTTGCCGTTTCAATGTATGAATGTTACTGGTTCTCATTTTATAGGTGGCGGGTCAAATGCGGCTCTTTCTGCCTTAATAAATGTTTGGGTTAATCAAAACACATCAACTATGTATGCAGTTACCACAATGGCTGCAACAACAGGTATTTATTTCACTGTTACCTACTTTACTGATTAAAGGAAAAATTATGTCCATTACTAAAACCACAACTATTGACCAAATTCTTGTTGAAGAAAATGGTTCTGTTCTCTATCGTGAAGCAACACGCATCATGGAAGATGGCAAACAACTAAGCCAAACTTACCATCGTTCAAGCCTCACACCCGCACAAGACCTAACTGGAGTTCCCGCTAATGTCGTTGCAATCTGCAATACAGTCTGGACTGCTGAAGTTATTGCGGCTTATCAAGCGGCTCAAGAAAGCGTAACGCCATGACCACATTTACAACAACCATCACAGCGATGTACACCATCCAACAACCCTCACCTGACTATGTAGTCAATGTACTTTATGAAGTCACTGGCGTAGATGGCGAATACACAGCCTCAATCGGTGGCAATACTCAGTTCAACTCTGCTGACCAAGAGGGCGCAATAGTGCCATACGCTGACCTAACAGAAGCAATCGTCATTGGTTGGATTCCTGAGTCTGCTATTGCAAGCGCACAAGCGTGTGTTCAAGGTCAGATTGACTCAATGATTAGACCTCCTGTCAGCCCTGCGAATACAGCATTGCCTTGGAGTGCAGCATGAAATTAGAGTTAGACGTTAACGAGATTAACTTTGTATTGCAAACTTTGGGGCAGTTGCCCTCGAGTAGTGGCGTGTGGCCTCTTATCGTAAAGATTAAAGAACAGGCTGAAGCGCAAGTTCCTAAAGAGGCTGAGTAATCATGGCAGTGTCAAGTCAAGACATATTGAACTTCTTGTTGGCTAACCCCAACATGAGTGATTCTGCTATTGCTGCGGCAATGGATATGTATGGCGTGACACCAGCAATGATGGCTCAAGCAGTTGGAATTCCTGTTGAGCAAGTGCAACAGCGATATGAAGAAGTACAACCACAGGGCTTATTTACTGCTCCAATAAACGCACCAGAACCTGTCTATTCTCCTGAACCTGAGCCTGTTTACACCCCTGAACCAGTTTATGCAGACCCAACTTATGCAGACCCATTTTATGAAGATATTACTTCTGTAGAGCCTGCTTCTGTAGCTCCTGAGCCAGTTGCTCAACCAATACTTACTCAACCAGTTATTACACCAGAACCCGTTGTTCCACCAATTATTTCATTGGAAACACCAGTTATCACACCAGCAGCGCAAACGACTCAAGAGGCAACCACTATGGCTGTAACTAGCAAACAAATTATAGATTTCTTACTTGCCAATCCGAATATGACGGATGCACAGATTGTTGGGGCTATGGAGCAATATGGAGTGTCTCCTGCTCAGATGGCTACGGCTGTTGGACTAAAAGAGGGCGAAGTTATTTCTAGGGTAGCAGCAACAATCCCAGAAGGACAGACTATTACTCTTGGAGATACTCGCATTGCGCCTCAATATGAGGTTCGAGGTTCTGGAGAAGATCGGCAAGTTGTTGGGATTGAGAATATCACCGTAGAAAAAACTACGGGCGATATTAACTACAAATCCCCTGTTGGCTCTGAGTTTCAAAATTACTCTCCTACTGGTGAATTTACTGGAACTGGAAAAGTAACATCAAGCGGTGATAAATCATTCTTTGGTGGCTTAGTAGACGCATTTAAAGACCCAGTAGTTTTAGCGGCTTTAGGCGGTGCAGCTGCGGGTGGATTATTTGGTGGTGCGGGAGCGTTAGGTGGTGCGGCTACAGGTGCAGGAACGAGTCTTGGCACAGGTTTAACAGCAGGTGCGGGTGGCCTTGGTTTAAGCACTACAGGAGCAGGTTTAGGTGCTTTAGGAACTGGTGCGGGGATTACTGCGGGAACTGGTTTAGGTACTGGTGTTTTAACTGGTTCTACATTAGGTACTTCACTTTTAGGAGCAGGTGCATTGACAGGAGCAGGAGTTCTTGGCGGCACAACTCTTGGAACGACAGGTGCGGGTGCTTCAGGTTTGGGAGCAGGTTCATCATTAGGTACTGGAATAACCGCAGGTGCTGGTGGTCTAGGTCTTAGCACCACGGGTGCGGGTTTGGGAACTTTAGGTACAGGCGCAGGAATCACAGCGGGTACAGGATTAACTGGCACTGGTGTTTTAACAGGATCGGGTCTTGGCTCTACTTTGCTTGGAACTGGTGCGGGTGCTTTGACGGGAACTGGAGTTCTTACAGGTTCTGGACTTGGTACAACTTTATTAGGTACAGGTGCAGGAACAGGTGTAACTGGTGGCGTAACTGGTTTAGGCACAGGAACACTAGGTACAGGCGCGTTGACAACTGGTGTGGGAACAGGACTTGGTACAGGATTAAATGTAAACAACCTTGCTAATCTTCTTTCTGGTGGATTAGGCACTGCGGGTAGTTTGCTTCAGATGCAACAGTCTAAGGAAGCGGCTCTTGCGGCTCAACAGAGGATTGATGCTGAGACTGCTGCGGCTAAACAATCGGCTCAGTTTAGACCCATTGGCATGACCACAAGGTTTGGCACTTCACAGTTTGCAGTTGACCCTGTAACGGGTCAGTTGACAAGCGCAGGATACACACTAAGTCCTGAAGCTAAGAATGCTCAAGACCGCTTGGTTAAGTTAGCTGAGTCTGGTCTGCAACAAGCTGAAGGCGCACAAGCACAGTTTGCTCCTCTACAAACAGGCGCACAGAGTCTGTTTAAACTTGGTCAAGGCTATCTTGCTCAAAGTCCAGAAACAGTTGCAAGTGATTACATGAAATCACAATTGGCACTTCTAGCACCTGGTCGTGAACAACAATATGCTTTCTTGCAAAACCAATTGCAACAGCAAGGTCGTGGTGGTTTATCTGTAGCCCAAGGTACAGGATTAGCTCCAACATCTCCAGAGTTGGCTGCCTTTATGAATGCAAAGATTCAAGAAGATGCAAGACTTGCGGCTAATGCTCAACAATATGGTCAGCAAAACGTCTTGTTTGGTGCGGGTCTATTGGGTCAAGGCTCACAAGCTATGGGTCAGTACTATGGTGGTCAACAAGCCGCTTATGCGCCCTACACAAACGCTTTGGGACAAGTACAAGGTCTTGAGACTGCGGCACAACAACCACTCACAATGGGTCTAGCTCTTGGTAAAGAAGCATCTCAGGCGGGTGCAAGGGTTGGCGAATTGGGATTAGGCGGGGCTAGATTGAGTACAGCCTTGGGAACAAGTGCAAATGCTACTACTAATCCTTATGCTCAAGCATTGATGGCGGCAGGTAATCCTAATGCTATGTTTGGTCAATCACTTGGCAATGTGTTTGGCGGTCTATTTTCGTAAGGAATTATCATGGCAGAAAGTAATATCGTAGCGGGTCTGTTTGGCATGACTCCTGAAATGTATCAGGGGCAGCAGTACCAACAAGACTTAAAGAGAAGTTATGAATTAGCACAACTTGATCCTGGTGCTGCCGCAAGAGCGCAGTTGGGTGCAAGTGTTGGTCAACTTGGTCGTGGCTTTGCGGGTGCTTTAGGTATTGAAGACCCTCAGTTGAAGCTAATCAGTACTAGACAACAAGTTCTTGGTCAACTAGATCAATCTGATCCTACTTCTTTGTTAAATGGGGCTAAAACTCTTGCTCAAATGGGTGACCAACAAGGTGCTTTTGCATTGGCTGATTTTGCTCGTAAGGCTCAAGTACAAATTGCTGAACAACAACAGCGTTTGGCGGCAGGACAAGCATCTTTGGCAGCAGCAGGTCGTGAGCGATTCCAAGCCGATCCATTCCAAAAATTAGTGGAGTCTGGTAAATATACCCCTCCAAGTCTTGCGGAGTACCAAAGAACGGGTAAGCCTGAAGATTTAGTTTTATACGAGAAACCAGAAAAACCAGATAAGGCAGAGTCAAAAACAACTATTCAAAAACTTCAAGAATATGCCGCAACATTGCCAGTTGGTTCTCCGTTGTTGGCTCAAGTACAAGCAGCAATTAGTGCTGAAGGTCAAAGCCGTGGAACAAAAGTTGAAGTTAAGTTGCCAGAATCACAAAAAGCAGAACAAAGCGAACGAGGAAAGTCTTTAACTAAAGATTTCTTTGAAAATGTTGCTCCAACAGCTAGAAATGCTCAAAAGAATTTACCTGCAATTACATCCAATTTAAATATTTTGAATAAAGGTTTTGAAACTGGTTTTGGTACAGAAACAGCCGCTTCTGCCGCAAAAGTTTTGTCTGCTTTAGGGGTTCAGGGTGCTGAAAGATTTGCCTCAGATTCACAAATATTCTTAGCCAATGCAAACCAAGCAGTTCTGTCAAAACAACTTGAGCAAAAAGGTACGCAAACTAAGACCGATGCCGAGCGTATTGAGCAAACTGGTGCAAGATTGGGTAATACCAAAGAGGCGAACAAGTTTATTCTTACAGTTGCTAGAGAACAACTTCAGCGAGATATTGAACAACGTGATTTTTATGCCAAATGGTATAGAACGAACACAACTTATGATGGCGCAGAAGATGCTTGGTTTGATGGAGAAGGCGGTAAGTCTTTGTTTGATAGACCTGCTCTTAAACAATATGGTGTTTCTGCTTCAAAACAAATACCAACAAATGCACCATCTGCATCAACAGTAAGCATAGATCAAGAAAGGCAAAATGCAAAAGCAGCAATTGCCGCAGGAGCACCCGCTGATAAAGTGCGTGAGCGTTTTAAACAAAAAACTAATCAGGAGTTGTAAATGGCTACTGGATATGAAGACTTGCTCCCAACTGAAGCTACGGGCGTTTCTGGTTATGAAGACCTTTTGGTTGCTAAACCAAAACAACAACCAACAAATTCGTTAGGCCAACTTTTAAGGTCTGCCGCTTCATTGGCTGACGTTACTGTTGGCGGTGTATTACCTGCTGCCGCACAGATGGTAGGCTATCCTTTGGCACGTTTGGGACGTTCTCCTGAAGAGGCTCAAGCAGCTACACAAAGGATTGTCTCTGCTGTTGACAAACCATTTGGAAAAATGGCTGGCGTTACTGAGACTCCAGAATATCAGGGTGAGGTTGGTCGTCAACTGCTAGACTTTATTGGAGAAAACTTCCAAAAAGGTGCTAAGTTTATTTCTGAAAAAACAGGAATTCCTGCTCCAGATGTTGAAAGTTACATGGCTTCATTGGGTCTTGCCGCACCTACTATTGCTAAACCTGCGGCTAGAACAATACAAGAGTTAGCCACACCCGCATTAGAAAAAGCCGTTATTGGTGCAAAATTGCCTTTTGAGCCAATGGTTCAAGCTAGGCGTGAAAGAATGTCTTTAGAGGACTACGCTCGTGGGCCACAAATTGATGCGGCTAGAGAAGCACAACGTCTTGGTATTGCATTGTCTCCAGAAGATATTCAACCATCAATTCGTACTAAAACAATTTCTGCAATTGCTGGAGAGCAAGGCTCAAGAGCAATAACTGATGTAAACAAAAATCAAGTGCGTAAAGTTGCTTTAAATGAATTAGGTTTGCCAGAAACTACCCAATTTGATAGCAAAACACCATTTAATAACGCAAGAATAAGGGTTGCTGAACCTTATAACCAAGTTAGGCAACTACCAACAATGACTGCTGATGAGTCATTACTTTCATCTTTAAATAGACTACGTCCTGATGAATCTGTTATTGGGTCAGAAAAATATGCAAAAGGTATCAATGCAATTATTGATGATGCCGTTACCAAAACAACAAAGGGCTTAACTGGTGCAGAAGTCCTTAAAAATGTTCAAACATTGCGTCAACGTGCTCAAAAGACATACAACAACAAATCCGCAGACCTTGCCGCTTTAGATGTTGCAGACACAAACTTAGCTATTGCCACTGCTTTAGAGTCAATGATTGAAACAAACATTTTCAATCCAAAACTTTTATCTCAGTTTAGAGATGCTAGGCAAAAGATGGCTAAAACTTATGCTTATGAAGCCGCTACAGACTTCAATACAGGCATTATTGATGTCACCAAACTTAGTCGCATTACCGAAAAAGATAATGCCATGACGGGCGATATTGCTGCACTTGGAAAGATTGCGGGTAATTATCCAGATGCATTTGCTGTCAAGCCATCTAAAGGATTTGCTGATACACCTCGAATTGCAAGAGCAAGTATTGGTGGCGCAACGGGTGCGGCAATTGGTAGTCAATTTGGCGTTGGAGGTGCGGCATTTGGCGGTCTTATGGGAACTTTGGCTGGCGAAGGCATAGGGTCTTTGGCGGCAAGTCGATTGGCCTCTCCAAGTTATCAAGCGGGATTAACTTTGCGTGATGCCCGTATCCCTGTTAGTCAGGTTGCAACAGCGGCACAACCTATTCCTCAGAGTCAGGCTATTGTTCCTTATCAAGCCCCTGTAGAGGTTTTAATGCCTGGTCAAGGCCCATATCAACCTAATTTTGTTATTCAGCCTAACCAGTATGGCCCTCGTGTTGGAACACCTGGCTTTGCACCTACTCCACCACAACTTACCGCACCTAGTGGGCAAGCAACTCTTTCTGGCTTACGGGCAGAAGATGTTCGCAGATCAGGAATGTCTCGCACACTTGGTCAGCAAGCAGAGGCACAACAAGCGGCAGCAGAGGCGGCTTCTCGTCAAACAACTCGTGGTGCAGTTGAATTGCAAATAAACCCATTGACAGGTGCTCCCGAGATTTCTACGGGTGTTCGTGGTGCTACGCCATCTACATTCCAAGACTTTGGTACATCTTTACAGTCTGCAACAGATAAAGCCGCTTTAGGTCGCACATTTGATTTTACTGCCGCTGAAAAAGTTGCATTTGACAGAACTCGTGTTGATTTGGCTGAAATATTGCCAGGCATGAAAACATTGTCTGATAAAACTATTGCAACACGAATCCAAGATCGAGAGTGGGTGCAAGATGCAATTACAAAAGCCCGTGACAAGGCTGTTGCTTTTGAACAAATTGCGGCTCGTGCAAAAACTAGAGATGCACAACAACAAGCTATTGCTAACAGAGAACGAATGTTAGACCTTGCCGAACAAATGGAAAATTCATTACGGGTGGCAAGACCTGATTTAAGTGGGAAAGTACAAGGGCCAAAGACTCGTGCCGCTTTCCGTGAAGGCTTGTTAACAAACCCACAACCGCCATTCAAGATGGAAATTCGTGGAACTAACAAACTTTTGTCAGGCGACTAAGTGAAAGACTATGCCGAAGCCATCATCGCTGCGGTATGTATTAGTGCTTTTGTCATTTTTTGTAGCTACATTATTGTTTGGTGTTTTCCGTGATCGTCTAAAGGCGGCAACCATAGAGTACCGATGTGTTAAATGGACTTGGGTTGGAGATGTGTATAACCGAAGGGTTATCTGTCTTAAATGGGAGAAGGTGAAATGATCGATCCGATGACGGCTCTAGCTGGCATTCAGCAAGCTATTTCGATGGTTAAGAAGGCGAGTAAGGTCGCCAATGATTTAGGTTCTCTTGCCCCGATGATTGGCAAGATGTTCGATGCCAAGAGTACCGCTACCAAAGCATTGATTGAGGCGAAGAAGGGCAAAGGCTCAAACATGGGGACTGCTCTCCAGATTGAGATGGCTTTGGAACAGGCTAGGGCGTTTGAGGAAGAGTTAAAGATGCTCTTTATGACTACAGGTAAGGTTGACGTTTGGAACAAAATTAAGGCTCGTCAAGACCAGATGGACATTGATGATGCTAGAGAACTTAGGTCGTTAGAGAAAGCAGAGAAGAAGGCTAAACAAAAAGAGCAAGAGATGAATGAGTTAGCCATGATTATTGGTGGCTCATTCTTTGTTTTGTTTTTGGTTTTTGTCGGCATCTATGAACTCATGGAGTTTTGCGATACCACTAAAAGGTGTGGTCGGTGAATGAGTATCAGAAGACTTTTGACCTGTGCCTCAAGATATTCGTTTACGGGTGTGTGGCGTTATGGTTTCTTGGCTTCTTAAAGTTCTTGCCTGACGATTTGTCGGACAAGATTGTTAATCTTCTACTTGGAAGGATTGGACTGTAATGCTATCTTTATTCTCAACACTTGGTGGCTTGTTAATCTCAGGCTTACCAAAACTCCTAGACTTCTTTCAAAACAAAGCTGACCAGAGCCATGAGTTAGCTTTAGCTAGGGTTCAAGTAGAACTCCAACTACAGATGATGGCTCAAGGGTTTAAGGCTCAAGAACGTATGGAGGAGATTC
>Ga0181347_1000834_pt1 | contig 10322 bp, 10 predicted proteins | sample Su13VDMM110SN_FD_130102 | JGI IMG/M metagenome (GOLD analysis project Ga0181347, IMG submission 130102) | Freshwater viral communities from Lake Michigan, USA - Su13.VD.MM110.S.N | ecosystem: Environmental > Aquatic > Freshwater > Lake | place: USA: Michigan | collected 2013-07-16
AATTCGAAAACCAAATGACAAACTTTGGTATCTTAATGGAAATTAAAGGTATTGAAGATCCATTTAAATGGAGTAGAGATGTAGTACAAAAACTTCAAATTAATGGAACTGGTACTTACTATTCACCAAATAAAACTCGCAAACCAGGACTTACATCAGAAAATAATACAGTATCTGCTGTACAAGTAGATACAATGGATATTTTATTTGAATCATTAGGTGAAGAATATGCTCAATATATTGAGGATTTTATTACTAATATGCAAATTATATTTCCCGAAATGGGAGATGATTGGGGTATATATATGCCTGAAGTAAAATACCTATCACCAGAACCATTAGTAAACTACGAAGATTTATCATTAAACGAATATCCAAATGTACACTTTGCAGGTGACGCATTAAGCGCTCGTGGTATTACAGTATCAGGCGCACACGGAATTTATATTGCAGAAAACTTAATAAAATAAAATGACAGAAACTAAAAAACTAAAAACATCAGATGGAACAATAGTATATTACTTAGATGGGAAAATGCATAACTTTGATGGCCCAGCTTACACACCACAAGGTAACAAACGCGCAGCTGAATATTATGTATTCGGAATCAAATTTACTAAAGACCAGTTTGATAATATTAAAAAAGATAATAACGGCGTTCCGTTCTATAAAACAGCAGCTGGTAGAGCATCAGGTACTAGGGTTTAAGCAGAATAAAAATTATATCTTCACTATATGGAAGAAAGAAGAGGTAGACCAGCAGCGATAATACAAGAAGAAGCTCCACGTAAATACACTCGTGTTTATGAAGATGAATACGCTATTGAAACGTGGAGTTTTGATGTAGATAAGTTTAGAAATGGACCTATTAGTGTCGATATCAAGTATAAGGCGGGTGCTGAGAAAGCTATTAAATTGAATGCTAAAAATAATAAGCAGGAGAAAAAGACAGCACGTCAAATGAAAAAAATAAACGAAAGAAATAAATGAGAATAGGATTAGCAGGTACAATGAGTGTAGGTAAAACTACATTAGCAAAAGCATTAGGTGAATTAGATCAATTTAAAGATCATAATGTACAAACTGAGCGTAGTAAATACTTACGTGATTTAGGTATTCCATTGAATACTGATTCTACATTAAACGGTCAATTTGTATTTCTAGCTGAACGTGCTACTGAATTATTATATCCAAACATTATCACAGACAGAACAATATGGGATGTTTGCGCATTTACATTCTCAGCTAAATCTATTGATTGGTTTGCTAAACGTTCATTTGTTGAGGCAGCTATGATGCTTCGTGATCAATATGATGTAGTATTTTATGTATCGTCTGAAGGCGTACCTATTGAAGATAATGGTGTACGTACTATTGATGTTGAATATCGTGATAAAATCGATTGGGCTATTCGTGAATCATTAGAAGAATATAAACCTAATAAATTAGTATATATTAAAGGTACAACCGAGGAACGTATTGCTACAATTTTACAAAATATATAATATTTATATGCACAATAAAAATAACATGAAAGTATCAGAATTAAAAGAAATCATCCGCAAAACTATTAAAGATGTGGTAGATGAAGCAACACAAAAAACAACAATTGACTATAAAAACCCATCTCAATCTGATAAAATACTAGACATAGACCCTTCAGATACTACAACAATTAATAAATTAAAATCAGACCCTGCTGTAGGTAGTGTAACTGCCGGAACTAAAAAAATTAAAGAAGCAGATTTAGATGAATTAGCTAACGTAGCAGTACGTTATGAATTAGCTCCTGATGTTAATGCTGGTGATTTTGCTGGTAAGAAGAATAGAATCCTTACAGCAATGCAAGCTACAGAAGAACCAATGTCAAAAATTGATGTAGCTGGTGAATTAGGATATAACAAACAAAATCCAATTAACGCTGATTTTATGGAACTTGTTGCTGCTGGCGCAATTGTACAATCAGGAGGACAAGCAGCTCCACGTCTAAATCGTCCAGCAAGTGCACCAACTACTGCCGCTACTGATAATGAATTTGATTTCATTCAAGGTGATATGACCGATGATGAAGTTGATGCTACATTTGCTAAAGCAGCTGCTGCAGGAGATGAAGAACCAGAAATTGGTGATATCGAAAAAGCAGATAGATCTGCTACTCAAATATCAGATGATGATTATGAAGCGTTTATGAAAGTTTCTGATTTAGAAAATCGTTTAGCTTCTACCAAATCTAACATCTTAAAATTAAAAAAAGGTAAAGGAGCTGCAGATGATATTAGTGATAGACCATCAAACGAATTACAACGTTTACGTGATTTAAAAGTATCATTAGAAAAACGTATTGGTGATACTGTTGCTTCTTCTAAATACTTACAACAACGTCAAGAAAAGGCTACAGGTAAAAAATATGAGCCTATTGAAATAGAAGATGTAGAGACAGAAGAGCCAATAGACGAATGGGCAGTCGGTAGAGCACAATATTATGCAGGAATAAAAAAATAAAAATATGTTATCAAAATTAAAAAAAGCATTACCAATTATTATATTTGCAGTAGTAACTGTAGCAATAGGTAGTGTGTTATTTGAAAAATGTGGAAGTAATGCTGAGCATAAAGCATTTTTAGCTCAAGTAGATAGCTTACATAAAGTAAACGATTCATTAGAAGCAAAAATTGCTAAAGACGATGCTGCAATTGATTCTTTAGATATAGTAGCTGTTGAGTTACAATATAAAGTAGATCATCAAAAAGCTAAAGTTAAAACTATTGTTAAGTACATTGAATTAGAAAAAAACAATATCGATGCCTATTCTGATCCTGAACTAGTAAGCTCATTGAACAACCGTTACCCAGCAGATACAATTACTAACCCATTATTAATAGCTCAACCAGTATTAGTTAGCGCTGCTAAAGATTTAGTAGAATTAGATGGTGCTAAACAAATTATCGTATTAAAAGATAGCTCTATCAATACATTAGAAGCAAAAGTAACAGTTAAAGATAGTATTATTGGAAAATATGCTAATAAAGAACTTAACTACAAAAATATTATCTTGAATAAAGATAAAGAAATTGCTGGATGGGAAGGACAATACCAAAAAATAGAATTACAATACAATAAGTTAAAAGTTAAATCTAAATTTCAACGTATAGGAAGCTATATCGTTATTGGTGGATTAGCTTACTTAATGTTAGCAAAATAGTAGTGCTACCTTAGGGATTCACTCCGTTAAGCATTCTTAGACCAATGCGAAACATGCCCCGCTATAGTCTCAGTATTATAGCTCTCTAACCCGACCCCGTAAGGTCGGGTTTTCTTTATATATTTATATACATGAGTCAAGCGAACATTAAAGAAATAATTAAGCAGGAATACATCAAATGTGCTACGGATCCTGTGCATTTCTTTAGAAAATATTGTTATATTACCCACCCTGTAAAGGGTAGAGTATTATTTCATTTATATCCATTCCAAGAAGAAGTATTAAATGATTTTAGAAATAATAGATTTAGTATTATAAATAAATCAAGACAGTTAGGTATATCAACATTATCAGCTGGTTTTGCTTTATGGACAATGCTGTTTAATAAAGATAAAACAGTGTTGTGTATTGCAACAAAGCAAGAAACAGCTAAAGGAATGGTAGAGAAGGTACAGTTTATGTACAACTCATTACCTACTTGGTTAAGAGGTAATATAAAACCATTATCAGACAATAAACTATCGCTTAAACTAGCTAATAACTCTCAAATTGTCGCTACATCAGCTGCATCCGATGCAGGTAGATCGTATGCCGTTTCATTACTTATTGTAGATGAGGCTGCCTTCATTGAAGGGATTGATAGAATTTATACAAGTATTAAACCAACCATCGCAACGGGTGGCGGAATTATAGCATTATCTTCACCAAATGGTGTTGGTAACTGGTTTCATAGAATGTATACCGATGCTGAGATAGGAAAAAATGAATTTAAAGCAATTAAATTAAAATGGGATTTACATCCTGATAGAGATGCTAAATGGGAAGAAACAGAGCATGCAAATATGTCTCCAAGAGAATTTGCTCAAGAATATGACTGTGACTTTTTAGGATCTGGAAATTCCGTTGTTGAACCTGAATTATTATCTTTTTATGAAGAAACTTTTATACAAGAACCGGTTGAGCGTCGCTTCATGGGCGGCGATTTTTGGATATGGGTTTATCCTGATTATTCTAAGCAGTATATTGTTTGTGCCGACGTTGCTCGTGGTGATGGGAGTGACTATTCAGCATTTCACGTTATTGATGCAACGACGTGTGAACAAGTGGCTGAGTATAAATCGCAAGTGGATACCCGTACTTTTGGTAATATGTTGGTATCTGTTGCTACTGAGTATAACAATGCTTTACTTGTAGTCGAAAACGCAAACATCGGTTGGGATGTAGTAAACACAATTATAGAAAAAGGATATCCTAAAATGTATTATTCACCTAGAGCATATGGTGATATGAGTATGGATAAGTGGTTAGATAAAATGGATTCAAATCAAACCGTTCCTGGATTCACTACATCAGTTAAAACAAGACCACTTGTTATCTCAAAAATGGAGTCGTATATTCGAGAAAAGGCATTTATATTTCATTCAAAACGCTTATTAGAAGAGTTACGTGTATTCATTTGGCAACATGGTAAAGCACAAGCACAAAATGGATATAATGATGATTTGGTAATGGCATTGGGAATGGGATTATTTACTCGTGATACAGCAATGAAATTCTATGAACAAGGAATGGATTTAAATAGAGCAATGATCTCAAGTATTACTAGGACAGGACAAGATTATGCAGGTCCTTTAATACCTGGGGGTCAACAAAACCCATATATGATAGATAATGGACATGGCGATTTCGAAGATATGACATGGGTGCTTAGTTAATAAATATTTATTGGTATAATAAAACAAAATAATGGCAGAACAACAACCAGGTTTGTTTGGTAGGTTAACACGTTTATTCAGTACAGATGTTGTCATCAGAAATGTTGGTGGTAATCAGTTAAGAACAATAGATGTTGATAAAATCCAAGCCTACGGTAACGTAAAAACAAACGCATTAATAGATAGATTCACTAAGTTGCATAGATACGGAGCTAATATGCCGTATAATCCAACAATGAACTATCAAACATTGCGTATTCAGTTATATACTGACTATGAAGCAATGGATACAGAATCAATCATTGCATCAGCATTAGATATCATTTCTGATGAATCTACATTAAAGAATGAGGCTGGAGAAGTAATACAAATTAGAAGCTCTGACGAAAATATTCAACGCATTTTATATAATTTATTCTACGACATTTTAAACATTGAGTTTAATTTATGGATGTGGACTCGCAATATGTGTAAGTATGGTGATTTTTACTTGCATATGGAGATTGCTGAAAAATTTGGTATTTACAACGTAACGCCACTATCAGTTTATGATATGGTTCGTGAAGAAGGACAAGATGCTCAAAACCCATCTTACGTATGCTTCAGAATCGATCCAATGGTAATCGCTGCTGGTGGTATGAGTAGCCGTGTTAAAGATAGAGATGGTAAGATCAAATTTGAAAACTATGAAATTGCGCATTTTAGGCTATTAACTGACGCTAACTACTTGCCTTACGGGCGCTCGTTTATTGAGCCTGCTCGCAAAACTTACAAACAGTATGTGCTGATGAAAGATGCAATGTTATTGCACCGCATCACACGTGCCCCGGAAAAACGTATATTCACTGTAAACGTTGGTAACATACCTCCAAACGAAGTAGATGGATACATGCAGAAGATCATGCAGAAGATGAAGAAAACTCCTATGATGGATCATCAAACTGGTGAATATAACTTAAGATATAATTTACAAAATATGATGGAAGATTTCTATCTTCCGACTCGTGGTAATGATACAGCAACTAAGATTGATACAATCAAAGGTTTAGAATATAACGCGATTGATGACGTGAATTTCCTCCGCGATGAGATGTTAGCAGCGCTTAAGGTTCCTAAAGCATATTTTGGATTTGAAAAAGATTTAACTGGTAAAGCTACATTAGCTGCTGAAGATATTCGTTTTGCTCGCACAATTGAGCGTATCCAACGTATTATCTTATCTGAATTATATAAGATGGCATTAGTACACTTATACGTTCAAGGATACGATGGTGAAAATTTATCAAATTTTGAATTATCATTAACTGTACCATCAGTAATCTACGAACAAGAGAAAGTAGCATTATGGAAGGAAAAGATTGATCTAGCTAAATCAATGCAAGATACAAACTTAATACCTTCAAACTATATTTACCACGACATATTCCAATTCAGTGAAGACCAATATGACGAAATGCGTGATTTAGTTATTGAAGATAAGAAACGCACATTTAGATTAGCTCAAATCGAAAATGAAGGTAATGACCCAGCTAAAACTGGTAAGTCATTCGGTACACCACATGATTTAGCTTCACTATATGGTAAAGGTAGATCAGGAATGGATACCGAAGGAGAAGTACCTCCGGGATATGATGAGAAACGTCCAGTTGGTCGTCCTCAAGAAAAAGCATCTATTGTTGGTACACAAGACGATCCATTAGGCAAAGATAGATTAGGTAGTATTGAGAATAGTACATTATATACCGCTAATATACCTGATGAAGGTAGTGGAACACCAAAAGCTATGTTTGAACTTAAAAGACATAAAGTATTGTTTGAGGGAATGAACATAGCTCGCAAGGAACTCGCAATGGGACCTGATCAAGAACCATCATTATTAGACGAGAAAAACATCAAGGGTATACAATAAACACATATTTATTGATAGTGCACACTATTCATTATGAAAATAAAACACAGCAAATTTAAAAATACAGGAATATTATTCGAGCTATTGGTTCGCCAAATAGCATCAGAAACTGTATCTAATAAAGATTCTGCCGCTATTGGACTAGTTAAAAAACATTTTAGCAAGTCTGAATTAGCTAAGGAATATAAGTTATATCAAGCGCTAATTACGCCAAAAAACCTTAGTGAAGCTAAAGCCGAAACGTTTGTTAACTCAACGTTAGAGGCTTCTTTGCGTTTAAATAAAACGGCTTTACGTAAGGAAAAGTATAATTTAATTAAAGAAATTCGTGAAAATTACGATTTAGAAGAATTTTTTAAAGCAAAAATTAGTAACTATAAGCAATATGCTGCTGCATTCAATTTAATTGAAGCACACAATTCATTAGAATTTACTGAACCACAGCAAATAATTGATAATAAAATTACATTATTAGAACACATCACTCGTAAAGAGATTAATAAAGAAAGTGTTAAAGATCGTGTAATGGAAGAATATGGTAACATGGATAAAGGTACTCGTATCTTAGCTTATCGCATGTTATTAGAAAAATTCAATAGCAAATATGCTACGTTATCTGATAAACAAAAAGGTGTATTAAAAGAATTTATCAACAATATTAGTAACACGACTAAGTTAAGAGAATTCGTTAATAGCAATTTTAAAACTATTACTGAAGAAATTACAGCTTTAATCCCTACTATATCAGATAAAACTACTCAGATTAAATTAGCTGAAGTAATTACATTATTACATCCGTTAGATAAGACTCAAAGCGTAAAAGACGAAAATATTATTTCGTTATTACAATACCATCAATTAATTGACGAAATTAAATTAGTTAAATAATGAACAGATTACAAGAACTAGCTAATATCCCAAGCGATGTAGCTGCATTAGGTAAAGCACAAGCTTCAGCAACAACTGTAGCTGGTAAATCTAAAGCTATTAATAGTATTCAAGAATTTCCTGGTGCTTTTGAAGTTTGGTTTAAAACTTTAGGATTTGTACCTGGTAAAATTTCTAAAAGTGCTGTTCGTTCTGAAGTAGAAAAAGTGTTGATTAAGTTAGGATATAAATAATGGCTGAAATAGATGCAAATATAGACCCTGCTAAAAAAGGTAGCTATGAGTTTTCACAACTTGAAACTTATGGTGACTTAAAAAAGCTAATACAAGTTATTGCTCTTAAGCAAAAAGGAAAAAAAATTGTATCTCAAGGTATAGAACTTGGTGTAGACCAGTTACTAGGACTATTTCCAGGAGCATCAAATGTTAAAACAGCATTTGATTTCTTTAAATCAGCTATATCCAAACCAGATACTAAAAAAACTAATACCTGGTTAGATAAATTAGATATAGATGATGACATGTCTAAGATTGTAGATGATACTATTGAGAATGGATTTATGAAAGCAATGGCTGCTGCTTTTGAAGCAGAATCAGATACTAAACCATTAGAGCCTAACTTTAATATGAATGCTAGAATGGTTGATTACTTAAAAAAACAATATGCTGGTAGAACAGTAGCAGGAATACAAGAAAATAAAGAAATGGAATTAAAAGAATATATAAAACAATTAGTACAACAAGAACTAGACGAAATGTCTGTTTCTGGTGATGCTGGTGGTTATTTATCTGTAAATGCTTTTTCCCCTAAAGGGCAAAAAACAAATGCTGCTACCGCACAAGCTTTAAGATCTGGTTGGAAAAAAGCTTCTGGAATGCCTAAAAATTCTAAAGTATACGATTACAAAGAATTATGGAAAGGCAAAAAATCAGCTATGAACGAAAATACTGATTTTAAAGTAGGAGATAAAGTTAAATATGAAAACCAAGAGTGGGAAATTGTTAGTTTTTTAGCTAACGGTACTGTTCGTTTAAAAAGTCTTAAAGGTTTACCATCAACAAATGTAATACCTGGATCAATTAAAAAAATTAGCGAAAGTGACTACGACAAACCCTCTCAAAAAGGTGCACCAAGTGGTTATACAGCACCAAGTGGCTACACAGCAGCAAGTGGTTATACAGCAGCAAGTGGATATGATAAAAACGAAAATATGAAAGAATCATTATTGAATATCATTGAAAAAGAAATGATCAATGAAGTAACATACGGTAAATTTAAAAAAGATGTAAAGCACAGAACTAAATCTGAGCAATTACATAAAGCAATCCGTGAAGTAAAGCGTAAATTAGCTGAAATTGATCGTATTGTTGAATATACGTCTCGCATGAAACAAGAATTAAGTGAGGATGGTGGTATTAATTATTGGAAAGCAACACAAAAGAATGTTGCTTCTATATCAGAAATGGTAAATCAACTAAACAATAAAATTAAAAACTTAAACCAATAGTGGCAAAGGCAGTAGGCAATAGCTATAAGCTATCATTCGGTAAACGTAAAGTAGGTACAGCAAAAAAAATATAACAAACATACACCACGCCCTAAAACATATAAAGGTCAAGGTAGATAAAACATATATAAATGAAAAGTATAGCAAATCAATATCGTGATTTAAAAGAAGGTAAAATGTCACAACAAAATTTCATGAGAAATTTACGCATGACTCTACCTCAATACGTAACTAATGTAACATCATTTGGTGATGCAATTAGAATTCTTAAAAATAAGAGTATCTTAACTGAAAACATTAACCCAGAAAATCAACCATCTGAAGAAGAATTAGATGCAATGATTAAGAAAATGGAAGACGAAAAAGCTGGTGAGGAGGCTATTATGTCTCAATACGATGAAGAATTAAATGAAGCTAAAAAGAAAGACGAAAAAAATTATAGTGTACAACAAGCAAATCCAACTGAACTAAGATTAGGCATCAGAACAGAATTAGAGCACGGTGATATGGAATTAGATAAAGCTAAAGAAATTGCTTACAAAAATATTGCAAAAGATCCTATTTACTATACTACATTAAAATTATCAGGTATCGAAGCTCATCCTAAAAAAGTAAAAGGTGAAAAAGAAGTTTCTGCTAAAAAAGCTAAAAAAGAAACTTCTCAATTAGTAGATTTAGTAAATGGCATGCAAAAGGTAAAAATGCCTAAAGCTGACGAAAAAAAAAAGATTAAAGAAAGCGTAGACGAAAAAATGTACTTTGCTGATATGCCTGCTGATCCTGAAAAATATAAAATGGTAAAGGATAGTAAAGGTAAAATCATAAAAGCTACAAACGCAGATGGTGTTGAATTTCAAAAAGGTGATGAAGTAGTAGCATATGATGGTGAAAAACTTAAAATAGCTGGCTTTAAAGAAGAACAAAGTAAAGTTAAAGCAATATACAATAAAGGAATGTTCTTTGCTAGCATTGATATTGATGGTTTAAAAGCCCCTAAAGCTACATTCAGACCAGGTGTTGATATGGGTGGTTCATTTGAAAAAATGAAAAGATCATTAGAAGAAATAGTGCGTGAAACTATAAGTGAATATTTTGATGGGC
>Ga0181347_1000846_pt1 | contig 10246 bp, 14 predicted proteins | sample Su13VDMM110SN_FD_130102 | JGI IMG/M metagenome (GOLD analysis project Ga0181347, IMG submission 130102) | Freshwater viral communities from Lake Michigan, USA - Su13.VD.MM110.S.N | ecosystem: Environmental > Aquatic > Freshwater > Lake | place: USA: Michigan | collected 2013-07-16
AGCAGTGCATCTAGTCTAGGTCAACAGTGTGATGATTGTATAGGTGGAATTGTTGCTACCGATACCAACACCTGCTTGGTATCTAATTTTTATAAAATTGCATATTCAATACATGATCCCGGACTACGACACCAACAGTTATCATCATGGTTAACAACCAATGGAGACAGATGTGATAGTAAACAACTTGTGTTAATTTGGAATCGTCTTGCCGAATGGGGTGGTGCAGCCGATTCAGCTGAATTAAGGGGTAAAATACTTTATTATTTTTCCAGAGCTGAAGCAAAGGAACGCAAGGAAAAATCATGATAAATGGTATTAGATGGTTTCCAATAGTACCACCAAGTTATGACAATGTAGATGGCATACTGGCCGATGTTCATGCAAGAAAAAATGAAGAACGTTGGGACGAATACAACAAACAACTAACTGAAAAAATACACCTAAGAGATTATTTGTATGACGTGTATTTGAAAAAAGCACACGAAAAGCAAATACGCATGGAAATATTCAATGTAAGCACTATAGACTTTTACGTTTAGTTATTACTTCTTCCCATCGTCATTGGCAAATATTATGCTGTGTGTTTTTCAATAACGCCATCCCACTCGGAACCTGGGTCCGTTTCCATGTAGGTGTTGATCCGATTGCGAATGTCTTCGTAGAAACTATCCAGTTCTTTGTTCCAGCTACCAATCAAATGATCCAGTGCTTGATGGCAGTAATTCCAATCACGGGCACGGTAATTGGTCAACAGATTGGCATGAAGATCCATTTTGCTTTCAGTCTGAGGCAATTCCATAATTGGAATTGTGTCAACCACACAGTATGCAGTTACTTGTTTATTCTCGGGCACAATGCGAATAGTATCTAACTCTAGCACTGTGTACTTTTCACGGTAGGTTTCAATTTGAGCAGGGTCAATAATAATGTTCACGGTGTGTTTCCTTTTAAATATGTATGATGAATAAACTTTCTCTGTACAAAAAAACAAGGAGAACAAAGCGTGACGTTAACATTTGATCTCATAAGTGACCTGCACCTAGGCCCTAAAGACACATTTGATTGGACCGGAATAGCCACCAGCCCATTCTGTGTCGTAGCCGGCGATATCTCCATGGATGTTGAAATAGTGCGAGACACATTAGAACATCTTGGTCAATGCTATCAAGCAGTGTTTTATATCGACGGCAACAACGAACATAGGTACAGTTTAGATTCACTTTCGGACAGTTATAACATACTACAAGAAGCTGTTGCTGGAATAGAAAATGTAGTGTTTTTACAAGACAACTGTGTGATTGTTAACAATGTTGCATTTGTTGGCACCAACGGCTGGTGGACATATGATCTAGATTCCAGCATTGATGATGAACAGTGTAGATTATGGTATTGCGATGTCATGGATGTCAGGATGCCTGTTACCAGTGCTATACACAGCATGGCATACAACGATGTTGCTTACTTGAGAAACAGTATTAAAAAACTTCAAACACATCCTGATGTTACATCTATTGTTCTTGTCACACACACTGTACCAAACATAGATTTAATAAATTATGACATGGAGATTACATCAACTTATAAGTTTAATGTAATGGGAAATTCTCTTATGCAGATGGCACTGGATGGCGACACAGAAAATAAAGTTAAAACTTGGTGCTTTGGACACTATCATAATGCCATTGACCAGCATCAGCACGGCATTAGATATGTGAACAACTGCCGGGGTAGAGTTGAAGATTCATCTACATGGACTCCAACCTATCACCCCAAGCGCATTGTGATTGATTGTTAACGTGAAGTGTCAGGTTCTAATTTAATTTGCAAGGGATAATCGTTACTACGTGCATCCAGCGTAACTTCAATGCCTTTTTGTTCGGCAATTTCATAAGGCAAGATTGCAACAATTGCAGATCCGGCATTGTGAATATCTTCTGTAATTGTCACAGCAGTTTCTGCGGTGTACTCAAAATGTCGTATCAAACTTTCAACTACAAAATCCACAGATGTTTTGTTATCGTTCAAGTAGATAATTTTGAATAATGGCGGCTCACGCAATTCTACTTTTGATTTTGGTATTGTATTTGTATCTGCCATTTTATATCCTTTTGTAGTGTGGGGGCATTATGCCCCCACTGTATTTACACTATTATATTAGACTGTGTAGGTGATTGCAATGGTCTTTGGCCGAGCTTCTTCTGGAACTTCACGTTTTAGATGAATGCTTAAAATGCCAAGTTCAAGGTGAGCATTGCTGATTTCCACATGGTCCGCAAGTTGGAATTCTCTACGGAAACTTCTTTCGCTGATTCCTTTGTGCAAATAAATGGCAGTAGGGTCTTCAACTTCCACATTCTCTGCGGCATGTTTACCTTCAATAATCAAGAACTTTTTGTCCTTGGTCACTGAGAGATTATCTTGCCCAAAGCCGGCCACAGCTATGCTGATCATGTACTCATCTTCATTGATTTGTACAATGTTATAGGGCGGATAGTTTGAAGTGGATTGTTGAGTACTCACACGCATGAGATCATCAAACATGTTATCGAAACCGATACCAAATTTGTGCAGTGCGGGAATGTCGAAAGAACGAAGGGTGAGAGTTTTTGTCATTTGTTTTCTCCTTTATTAAGCAAGATGACTTGTAATGTAGCCCCACTATGGGCACTACAATATTATTTATCACAGAGTTTATTCTCCTTGTTTTACAATTGCCATTACATCAGTTTCGTACACGATGTTAAATTCTTCGTTGTCGACTTTGACTTTTTGCACAGCGGTCTTGCTGAACAAAACACGATCGCCGACTTTGACTACCATTGGTACCAGTTTACCATCTTCGGCAATACGGCCAAGTCCAACAGCAAGTACATCACCCTGACTGGGTTTTTCTGCTGCCGCATCTGGAATAATTAGACCACTGGCAGTTTTAGTTTCTGCTTCAATCAAACGCACAACAATGCGATCACGGATAGGGATTAATTTCATAGTTTTTCCTTATAATAAATGAATCAATAGAATAGTATAACATAGGCCGACGGCTATGTCAACTGAACTGGGTTAAAAAGATTATGTGCTGATGCTGTGATCAGGTGGTGACAGGTTTTTGATCATTTTTTCTCCTTTAATAAGCAAGTTAATGTGATGTAGCCCCGAAGGCACTACAAAGATATTTATACCGGAAAATCAGACACTATTAAGAATTTTGTTGTTCTAGGTTAATAGGTGTAGTAACTTGTGTTTTATCAATGGCAATCTTTAAAATATTGCGTGATTGATAATCTTTTAAGTTATACATGTGAGGCATGAGTACACGTTCAAGTTCAGTATGCAATCCACGAGCACCAGTCTTTGTGGTAATCGTACGTTCTGCAATTAGGTCTATGCTGTCAGCATCAAAGTCCAGGGCCACGCCATCTTGGTTAAACAACCATCTGTACTGACTGACCAAGTTGTTTTTTACTTCTGTTAATATGGTTATAAGTTGAGATTTGGTTAGTTCGTCCAACTGTATAATAGATGGGAACCGGCCCACAAACTCTGGAATCATTCCATAACGCACTAGATCGTCGGGTGTAATTGCTTCGGATACATTTTCTTTGACAGTGCTGGCGCCAAATCCAATCGACGTGCCTTGTGTACGTGCTTTGATCACTTTGTCTAGTCCAACAAATGCACCACCTACAATAAACAGTATGTTGGCAGTGTCAATGTCAATTGTTTCACTACTGGATGTTTTGCGCACTCCTTGATTTGGCACTTTACATCGTGTGCCTTCGATCAGTTTAAGCAGTGCTTGTTGAACACCTTCGCCACTCACATCACGTGATACAGTACTGCTTTCACCTTTGCGAGCAATCTTATCTACTTCGTCCAGGAACACAATTCCACGTTGTGTGCGTTCAACATCATTGCCGCTGGCGTGATACAATCTAGAAATCAAACTGTCAACATCATCGCCTACATAGCCTGCTTCTGTCAGTGTTGTGGCATCAGCAATAACAAACGGCACATCCAGGTATTTGGCCACTGTGCGAGCCATCAGTGTTTTACCTGTGCCTGTTGGGCCGGTCATTAAGATGTTGGCTTTTTGTATTTCGTTTTTGGGATCTGGATTACCAATACGTTTGTAGTGATTGGTAATTGCCACACTCAGCACAATCTTGGCACCGGACTGTCCAATCACATATTGATCCAGGTACCGGTGTATCTCACGTGGGTCTAGTACAGACTGTACAGTAGATTTTACAGCATGTTCTTTTGACAGCAACAGCCCGTGACAGAATTCCACACATTCGTTGCATATACCAACATTGTGTCCTACAATCAGTTTGCCCACTTGGTCTTTGTGCTTGTTACAAAAATTACAATGTGTAGGTGTTGTTTTAGAGATCACTTTATTCTCCTGTCAAGCGACGTTCAATTTGTTCTCGTTCTGCTTCACTCAACAGATCTGGATCGTATTCGCCTGAATCAATTTTCACAATCAAGTGATCGATGTAGGCTTCATTGTAAGCATAGCGATTGTTTAATTGCTTGTCTACCTCTATCCAATTATTTCCATTGTACTTGTAAAGTACACTTGGCAACCGATCAACACGCAAGAAAGTATCACCTTTCTTTGGGCCTGGCGGAAATACTGTTCCGAATCCAGTGGTGTTTTCTTTTACAGGTGCGTTGTCAGGAGTTAGTTCCAGGTATGCAGGATCCATCCAAGGTAGGTTATCAATCTGACCAAGTTCGTATAAACGTTGCTGAACCTTTAACGTGCGGGTGGGGTTGTCTTCTTTCCACCGACGTGCGGCTGCTTTGGCTTCAGCATCCATTCCGTCCAGGTGATCATCTTCTGTATCATGCGGTTCCACCGTGGTGGCAGCACCATACTCTTTGATTTCTTCTGTTTCATCAATCCTGTCAGCAGGAACTTCTGCCACGGGTAAATCTTCGTTTGCGTCATGTTGCTCTCCTTCTGTTTCTATACACTCTTTATTGGTGCAAAATAGGCCAATGCCCGGAACCGGTGTTAATTTAGCACCGCACTTGTAACAGTCGATTGTGTTATCTTCTGGGAATAATGTACTTTTCATCACTGTGTTGCCCACCGGCAAATCATCCACTAACTCTCGTAGTTGATCAACCTGTTCATCAGTCAATGGGCCATCGTCTTCTTTGTACTTTTTTTCTCTGTTCCACTTTAAACTCTCAGTGGCAGCCAACAGCATCATAATGGCCAACGGATCAAACACTGTGACCAACACAATGATAACCCAACGTACTGCTTTTTCCAGTACATTGGTATCAGGGCTGTCATCATATATCAATGCGGCTATGTATTTGATCGGTCCAACTTCGGCTTCTACTTTGCGTACTTCGGCCGCAATTGGCGCACGTTGTTCGTTGAGAACTGTGATTTTCTTTTGAGCTTCTGCAATGTCTGCAAGGAGGCGAGCACGTTCTTTCTGCTGGGCTCTGCGTATGTTAACAGCTTTGTCTGCCCCTTTTTCGTCCTGACTGCGACCCATAACTTGGTCCACAGCCTCATCCATCTGTTTGAGAGCTCGGCGATTAACATCTATGTTTTCCCGTTCAACTTTGATCTTTTCATCGTAAATGGCAATCTTGGCCTGCACATCACCGGATACCATATTCTGATCCATGTGCGCTTTTGAAAGGAATCCAAAGATACCCATACTAGTAATCACCATCAGCATAAACACTGCCGGCACTAGGTAAGCCTTCATTAACCAACGGCATTGGCGCCAGTATTCATGCAACCACAGCGTGACTACAATCTTTGCCAGTTCCAGTATGCCACCCATGATCATAATAGGTACCACAGCGGCGGCAAATATGGCCGCAAGGCCGGCAATTGAATACCAGGCCGCAATAACCGACAGGCTCAGTGCTACTGCTAATGTAATTAAACTTAGAAACATAATGCAATATTTATCTGTGTTAGTTCCATGTCCGGTGTGCTTCGGCCACCCACTCACGACCGTCGTATTCCTCTATTTGCCAGTCTATAGAGGCAGGAATCTCTACAACTTTTAATTCAGCAAAATTACCATTGGCTCGGTCTCCCAATTCACGCACCACGGACACTAGTACCGGATCATCACGTGGAATATCACTGCTGTACCAGATTTTTCCATTGACCAGAATTAGCGGACCATATCGCTCGGTGTCAAATCGACTTTCACGATCTTGTGTTGTGTAGTCAGTTAGCGATCGCTTTAGATACAACAGCTCAGCTTCTTGACTTAGTCCATACCCACCGTGGCATGAGTTAATGACCACATACCGAACGCCTTTGAGATAGCGTATGAGTCGTTCTTGTTCGGTTTCTTGTGTCATTCATCGAATAGATATTCGTAATTGACTGATGTTGTGTTAACTTGTAATACCACTGCACCATTACGCAAATGAAACCGTCGAGCCATTTCTGTTTGCGGGCTCAATGTTATAAATCGTTTGACTGGCATTGTATCTTTGATCAGCTTGGCAGCACCCAGCACAAGTTCACGACCAGCACCAGGCCGGTAACTCCATACTGTATAGAACACCACAATTTCACCAACGGGCTCGTTGGGCGTGGCGGGAGTAGAAAACTTTTCCAGTTCGCCTTCGTCAGTTGGCACTTGATTACAAAAGGCCGCACAAATCACAGCCTGTACTTCATTTGTTGTGTCATCTTCCAGCACGTATACTTCACGATTGGGATCTACACGCCAAAAGACCGGCAAGTGCGGACGCACAGGGTCGTCCTTGATAAAATTTAAATAATAGTCTGTTCGTACACTTTTTATTACGGCCATATTATCCTAAATCTTGTGCATAATCATCTGTAAACTTGTCCGACTTGTGTTGCTCGATTGCGGCTCTCAGTGCTTGTTCAACAAATTCATTAAATGTCATGTCTTGGTCATGTGCCATCTTCATGTATGCCAACAGCTCTTCATCTGAAAAGTCCACTTGCATCTGTACACGAGTGTCGTAGATCTCGCCGGCCACAATGGCCTCCATCTTTTCCAAGAAATCCTCTTCGACATCCAAGTCAATGTAGTCAACATCGTCCCAGGCTTGATTGGCCGACTCGCCACGTTGAACAGCCTCGGCTGTGTTCTTGTCTTGATACTTGGGATTGATCAAGCGATATGCACGTTCGTGTGTGTAGTCACACACTGTGACTTCATATACCTTTTGACTTTTGGTACTAAACACAATATTGGCACTCCAGCCGCCCACACCGTGAACACCGTTCCACGCACTGAGTTGATGCGAATTAGAACCGTAACAAGCCCATCCGTAATCGCCGCCTTCGGAGATACGATAATTAATAGCTTCCATCCATTGTTGCATTGTGATCATTTGAATCCCCGATAAGCGTCAAATATAAGAACGCCAGCAATTGTAAATCCCACCATGGCAAGTGCATAGTTGCTATTAACCAATGCACTTAGCCCAGACAGTAGATTCAACCCGCCAATTGTAAGGCTAATTGATTTACTGTTACGATTACACCATTCTAAAAATTTACTCATCTCGTTCCATCTCTGTAGTTTCTTTAATCAGGGCCTGCAATTGATCCAATGCAGGAACCATGAGCTTGACTGTTTTGTAGTCGTTTTCACTATCGCGACCACTTACTTCAATCATGTATGCATTGTCGTACATGTACACTGAGAATGATTCGCCGACCTTGACCAATTTGTCACTGATTTTGTTTACTGCTTTAGTTTTTGCCACGATATTTCCTTTAGTTGAATATATATCTAGCTATTGTAGCATAGACTGTTAGTTGATTGCTAGTGGATTTGGAGTACACAAACGAATGCATGTTACCAAATGACACCGGAAACATTGGTCCAGTCGATCCCAGGCCATCAATTGTACTTTGCAAGGATCTAGTAAAAGTTCCTGCTCCACTGTTAATCCACGCATGATTTGCACTTAAAGAATTATACCCAATACTTCCTAGCCAGAGATCCATAATACCATCACCGTTAAGATCCATAATTATTGGGGAGTAGGAGATTAATGTGTTGATTGGATAATTTGCCATTGCAATCTCAGTCACATCATCAAAATTCCAATTACCTCTATTAATTAGTACTTGCACCACACCTTCGTCGGTCCATTTATTATTTCTTGATTCCGAGTTTGGTCTACTGAGCACTAATAAATCTAATCGACCATCACGATTTAAATCTATAACAACGCATTGTATATCGTGGCTGACTTCTCTGGCTGTGCTTGCAGTGGTTCTATCCAGCACAGGCACCGGCAGAGTGTGACTGGCCACTGGCCGTAAGGCTGTATCCAGTTCAAAAATTACAGTGTCAGCAATTGGGGCTGTCATTGAATTAATGGAAAGATCTGTGATTACAACTTGCTTTTGGCCGGTGTTGTTGAAATCACCAACACAAACACCAGACCCATGCATCCATAGGCCATTTTGTGTATTTAAAGTATACGAGTGGTCGTGGAATGTGAAGTTTCCACTGCCATCGTTGATCCACTTTTGCCCATGACTGTTGATAAAATCCAAACTGCCGTCACCGTTGATATCAGCAATGGCAGTTCCGTGTGTCCAACCAGTGCCCGACAATGCCCTACGCTGATGTGTTTGCCCTGCACGACTTAAGAATATTGCACCATCGCCACGAAAGCCAGTTGTGCCCGGCGCATCAGCAAAAGGAAAATCCTTGAAGTATAACGAAACAATGTCGTCAATACCATCACCGTTAAAGTCTGCAATTACTACATTGCCCGGTGTGGTGGTGTTGGTGCCAACAATGTCTGCTGTGACATCCATGCTGGTACTGTCACTGTTGATTTTCAAAATGCGTATAGGCGCATCTGGGTTTGGTACAGGTGCATATTCGCTAGGACCAAGATAGATTCCGCTCACCACAATGTACTTGCCATTACTGGAATCAAATTTGCCCGGCATAATTGTTGCATTGTATGCAAGTCCAACAGGTGAGTTAATCTTTAAAATTTCACGATCGACTGCAACTTCGGACCCGGAAGCGGCACTACTACCTCCACCGCCACAACCTGTGAGCACTGCACTTAGCACTCCAAGTGTCAACACCAAGCGACTCACGTGTATTTTCACAATTTCTCTCCTGGTTCAAATCCACGGAATCGCACAAAGCGAGGGAATCTTAAACTGTATGATCCGTCTTGGTTTTGAGTAACTGCGTCCGCTTCAACCTCAACCACCCGAGCAAGAAGCTCATTGCGAGCGGCCCAATACTCATCGCGATTGCTATCAGACAAACCGCTACCAACATTAACACGAATATTTCTGTCATTATCAACTCCTTCACATATTATAGCACCCAACCGGCCTGCATTGCGACCAGTACCTTCTTCAAAACCCACAATATTGAGATCAACTGTGATTGTGGGTTTCCATTTCATCCAAAAGTCACTGCGTCGGCATTCATATGGCGCATCCATGTTCTTGATCATGATGCCTTCGTAACCTTCTTCTACACTAGCTTCAGCAAACCTGCGCATGACATCATGCCCTTCGGCTGTGTCCAAGTCTACATCCATACCAGGCATTACACGCACACAACCGTTTTCGGGCAAGAATGCTTGAGCACGTTTCAGCAGGTCGATACGTTTGTGTTGCTGTAGGTTGCAGAAGCCTTCACGGAATTCACTCAGTGGCAAGATGTCAAAAACATGATACACCATATCTGTGGTTTTGGCATCTCGTTTACGTTGTGCTTGTTTCATCAAGTCCTGGAAATTCTTGCCCACAATCTCGCCATCCAACACAAACTGTCCACCAAAGGCAGAATCACGGTGGAATGCTTTACGATGTTCTTCAACGAAGTCAGCAATCTGTGGAAAGTTCTCAAACTCTTTGCCATTACGGCTGTACAATGTACAAGCAGACCCATTCACAACTGCCAACACACGCACACCATCCAGTTTGACTTCCAGACGTTTGATGCCTTTTAGTTTCTTAGGATGGTCTGTACTGTCCTGTGCCAGTTGGCAACTGAATACTGGGATCTTCCATTCTGTCTTGCCCAGAACTTTGTTCAGTGTCTTTTCTGATATTCCGCATCGTAGGTCTTTAATAATGACACGACGACATACGTTGTTCCATTCTTCACTGTCAAACTGTTGGCTACATTCATCAATGGCCTCACGTGCTCGATTACCTGTGACGCTACGGGTACGTAGACTTTCCAACAGTGCCCAAAACTTAGGCCACGGA
>Ga0181347_1000852_pt1 | contig 10230 bp, 10 predicted proteins | sample Su13VDMM110SN_FD_130102 | JGI IMG/M metagenome (GOLD analysis project Ga0181347, IMG submission 130102) | Freshwater viral communities from Lake Michigan, USA - Su13.VD.MM110.S.N | ecosystem: Environmental > Aquatic > Freshwater > Lake | place: USA: Michigan | collected 2013-07-16
CCTAATAAGGATTTAACTTTCATGCTTATCCAAGATCGATCTCTTTTTACCCTACAACAATACGGGATACCTTTAACTGAGAGAGAGTTCTTAGCTATTAAATTACATGATGGATTATATGATGATGTAAATAAACCTTACTATATGTCTTTTAGTCCTGATGCTAAATTTAAAACTAATTTAGTATATATTCTCCATAATGCAGATTTCCTAGCCTCTAAAATAGAGTACGATAATTGGAAATCCTCAGGAGGTTCTACAGAAAATAAAGCAGAGAAAACTAAATCGAGTACAGGGAAAACAGTTAATGCTTCAGAAGGATTAATGAATTTAGTAAAAAATATTTAAAAAATGGAGATCTTATTAGTAATATTAGCGATAGTAATTTTAGGGTTAGGGTATATAGTGTACAATTTAAACCGTAAAGTAATTAAGCAAGAAGAGATCTTGGAATACCAAGTAGGTTACCTTAGAAATGTTTCGTATCTTATTAGTGAATCAAAAATTTATGTTGAACAATTAGATGAGAAAGGTGCATTTAGGTCAGATGATGAAGTTGGAGTCTTCTTCAATTTTATGAAAGAAATACAGGAAACTATAAATGCCTACCGTCTCCCAGAAGACTATGGCAAAGCCACAAAATAAAGATAATTACTATTTTACACAAGAGACAGAGGATGCAATCGTAAGATATAACGCATCCTCTGACCCTATTTACCGTGATACGGTATTTAAAAAAGAAATATACCACCCTCTTTATAAGCTAGCAGAGAATATTATACATACTTTTAAGTTCTACTACCTAGATGTAGATAGTATCGAGGATTTAAAGCTAGATGTAGTTAGTATGCTCGTTGAGGAGAAACTTCACAGGTTTGATGCTACTAACGGTGCTAAAGCATTTTCATACTTTCAAACAATAGTTAAGAGATGGCTTATAAATTACAATAATCGTAATTATAAAAAACTGAAACAAGTAGGATCTTTTGATGAAATGGAAGATTCTTATGAAGTAGAGGGAGTTCCAAATTCAGAAAGAAAAGTAACTCTAGCGATAATTGTAAACCTTTTCGTAGAAAATAGTTACGAAAACATAGAAGAACTTTTCCCAAAAGAACAAGATCAAAAAGTAGCAGACGCTATTCTTACCTTATTTAAAACTAGACATGATTTAGAAATCTTTAGAAAGAAAGCTCTGTACATATACATAAGAGAGATGACTGACTGCGAAACACCTACACTTACCAAAGTAATCTCCAAACTTAAAGAAGAGTTTTATAAAATATACAGATCCTACCAAGACGCAGGCTTTACTATACAATAACATATCTTCAGATATTTATATAATAAATAGACTATGGGATTAGAGACAACAATATTTGGAAAAAAAACAGTTTCTGATGTTTTAAAAGAAATCTACGACAATTCTAAGAATAAAGAAAAACAGATTAACGCTCTTATAGGAGAGTTAAAACCACTTGTTGAGAACATAGGAGATGCTACTTTAGTTGTTCCTATGATAAAAGAGTATTTAGAGGTTGGAGTAAAGAATGATGAGCATCTTATTAAAATGGTAGCTCTTGTTCAAAGACTAGAAGGAGGAGGAAAAACATCTGAAGCAGACTTTTTTAATCCAGAAGAACTTGCAAAGCTGATGGAACAGAGTGAAGAACTAGGAAAACAGTTAGATAAAAAAGACGAAAAGTAATGCTAGGATCAAACTATGGATTAAGTAGTCAGGTAGCATCAATTGCAGGGAGTACAGGTACAGCAGCTTCTTCGGGAAATAGTGTACAGTACGGGAAAGTGGTTGATGTAAAGTTAGATGAATCTAGACCTTTCCTAGACGCTTCAGGAAATGAACTACCTATAGGAACTATAAAGTATATACCATTAGACTTTAAAGGAGATAGCAGAGGGGAACCAAAACCTGCCCTACCCTTCTCTTTAGGAATTAAACAACTACCGGTATTAAATGAAATAGTTTCTCTATATGAAACACCTACTTCTGATATTCAATCTAATGTATCCGATAAAGCAGTCTACTATAAAGATATAGTAAATCTTTGGGGTTCCCCTAATCATAATGCATTACCAGATCCCGGGTATAATAAAAGCAAATACTTAGGATTAGGATTTCAAGAGCTAAATGATATAAACCCACTATACCCCTTCCCAGGGGATATTTTAATAGAAGGAAGGCAAGGGCAGTCCATTAGGATAGGAGGAAGTACTGCACCACTAAATACATTAGTAGATAAATTAAATAACGGACTACCATACCTATTAATAAGTAATGGTCAAATAAAAACTACTAGCGGGGTAGATTACATAGTAGAGGATATTAACAAAGATGCTAATTCTCTCTATTTCGTATCAAACCACAAAGTACCGTTAATACCGGTAAATACTAAGAGAGATTCTTACAATACACCGCCAAAATCACCAGATCAATATAAAGGTAACCAAGTATTGTTAAATGCAGGAAGGGTCTTTGTTAACGCAAAAGAAGAGAGTGTTTTAATTTCTGCTAAAGATTCTGTAGGGTTAAATGCAAATACAGTAAACTTAGACGGAACAGAGTATCTTTGTTTAGATGCAAAAGAAATATATCTAGGTACAAAAGCAAGAACTTCCCCAAAAGGAGTAAGAGAACCTGCTGTATTAGGTAATCAATTAGATAATTTCCTTAGTATTATGTTAGATACACTTCAAAATATAGGACAAGCAATGAAGACAGCAGAAGCACAGACAGGAGGTCCAATTGCATCACTAAATACGGAAGGGTATTGTGTTACAGATACTTGTGATGTACTACGAAGATTAGTAAGTCAAATGAAATCTACTAAAATATTTATTGAATAATGGCAATAAAATCTCAAATAAGTAAAATAGTTTCAAGCCAAATAGGACCTCTTCAAGGAAAATTACGATCTACCATTCAGAAAAAGGTATTAGAACTTCTTAAGGAGTTTGCAAACGGATGCCCTAATCAAGAACGTATGAAAAGGATTATGTCAACTAGAAATAACTTACTAAATACAATAAATGCCTTTCAGAAAAGAGTAGATGCAATAAAACCAATCGTGAACTCTTTACAGCCTGCTATATCAGCAGGGAAAGCAGCAGTACAGGTAATAACAAGCATTCCTATACCTACTGCTATTATACCACCAATGACTGGAGGAGTAGGGGTACCTATGAGTGTATTAAATAGATTTAGTAAAGCAATAAACTTATTAACAACAATTATAGATGTACTAGAAGCTGACGTAAAAGCTGTTAGTTCTATAGTAACATCTGTATCTGTTCCTATAAACACTTTGAAAGAAAGACTTCAATCTATCGATATAAAAGTAGCACAATGCTCATCAAATAGTCCAGATTCAGCAGCATTACTTGAAACAGCACAACCACAGGGTAATACCGGCTCAGAAGGAACACCTAACCCAGAATACCTATACAAAGGGTATACCCTGGAGATAATACAAGATCCCAACTCTCCTAAAATAGCCCCTAGAAGGTATGCAATTGCTAAGGATGTTAGGGGTAATATCAAGTTAATTGGACAATCATCTTTTAGTTCTTCAACACAAGTATTATTAGATGAAGTTAAATTTCAAATAGATAAACAATTAGTATAACATAACTATTTATTAATATGAAGTTAGATTTATTAAAAAAATTAATTAAAGAAGCAGTAAAGGAAGCAGTTCGTGAAGAGTTAGAGTCAATTCTTTCTGAGGATGCAAAACCAGTACAGGTAGCTAAACAGACTGTAACAAAGTATGCAGAATATAAACCTACAGTAGCAAAACCTATTCCTACAGGAGACCCTATAGCAGATTTAATGAATGAAACAAAGTACTCAATGACTCAAGGAGAGTACCAAAACCCAGTAAGTGCAACTTCTAACATGGTTCAAGCACCTGGATTAGGAATGAATCCAGTAGAGCAATTCAGACAAGGTCCAGAACCAGGATTAGATATATCTCAGTTTGATTTTATGATGAGAGCAGGAGATGTGTATAAGGCGTCAGTAAGGAAAGATAAAGAAAGATTCGGAGCATAATGGCATTTCAAGTACAACAAATAAACCCCTTAGATCAACAACCTAGCGTAGGTGTAGGGGTAGGATTGCCATTTTCTTCCAACAGTGTATTTAACACGACATTCACAACACAAGATGCATTAAAATCTAACTTAATTAATTACTTTTTAACTGGTACATCTGAAAGATTTTTAAATCCAAACCTAGGAGCTGGATTAAGAGCTCTTCTTTTTGATCAGATGACAGAGGATAAGAAAGATGAGATAAAAACCGTAATAAGATCAGGAGTAGCTCAGTGGTTTCCGAATATAAATATACAGAATCTACAAGTAGCAGAAGACATAGACTCACAGACTATAACTATTTCATTAAAATATAACGTTAGGATGACCAATATACAAGATCAATTATCAATTAATTTCCAACAATAATGATTCAAGATAGAGATATAAAATATGTAAACAGGGAATTTACAGACTTTAGAACACAACTTATAGAGTATGCTAAAAACTACTTCCCAGATACCTATAACGACTTCTCCCCTACATCACCTGGTATGATGTTTATAGAGATGGCTGCTTATGTAGGAGATGTTTTAGCTTTCTATCAAGATACACAATTACAAGAAACATACTTACAGTATGCTAAAAACCCATCAAACCTATACAATTTAGCTTATATGATGGGGTATACCCCTAAGATTATTGCTGCCTCTCAAGTTGATATAGAGGTATCACAACTTATAGATGCAACAGGTGCTAGTTATGAACCTGATTGGACTCAAGCACTAAGATTAGGTTCAAATACAAAATTAAAATCATCAACCGTAGGAAATGTGGATTTTATTATTGACAAACCTGTTGACTTTACTTTTTCAAGTTCTTATGATCCTACAAATATTTATATAGATTCACTATTAGGAGGAAATCCTAACAAATACGGTATATCAAAAACCGTAAAAGCATTCTCAGGAGAAGTAAAAACAGTTACACAAGCCATAGGATCTGTAGAGAAATTTAAAACAATTTCAATTGCAGATACTAATATACAAGGAATACTATCGGTAATAGATAGTAATGGAAACACCTGGACAGAAGTTCCCTTTTTAGGACAGGAAACAGTGTTTGTTGACACTCCTAGTACTCTTTCAGATGCAGGATTAGTTCCAAATTTATTATCACTTCAAAAAGTTCCTAGGAGATTTGTAACAAGATTTACATCTACAGGAGAATTACAAATTCAATTTGGATCAGGAGTTGCAAGTCAAGATGACTCTATTATTACACCTAATCCAACAAATGTGGGAATGGGACTAAGTAGTGTTACAAGTAGGTTAAAGTACGCTTATGATCCAAGTAACTTCCTATATACACAGACTTATGGATTAGCTCCACAAAATACAACCTTAACTATTACATACTTAGTAGGAGGCGGAGCAGTTGCTAATGTACCTTCCAATACTATCACAACCCCAATAGTACCTCCAACTACTTCAACACCAGGAGGAGGAGCAGATAGATCTGCAACACTGACATTTAACAATCCACAACCTGCTACTGGAGGTAGGGATGGAGATACTATTGAAGAGTTAAGACAAAATACTTTAAGAGCCTTTAATGAACAAAATAGAGCAGTTACTTTACAAGATTATGCAATTAGAGCTTTATCTATGCCTACAAAATATGGATCAATTGCTAAAATATATTCTGCACAAGATCAATTAACAAACCCTAATTCTTCTACAGATAGTATTATAGACAGTAATCCACTATCTCTATCAATGTATACTTTAGCTTTTGATAATAACAATAAGTTAATACAGCCTTCTACTAATTTAAAGAGTAACTTAAGACAGTATTTAGCAAATTATATGATGTTAACAGATGCACTTGATATAAAAGATGCATTTATAGTAAATATTGAAGTTGCTTTTGATATAATAGTTAAACCTAACTATCAAGGAAGAGACGTATTACTTGCTTGTACTAATTTAATAAGAGATTATTTTGATATAAATAAATGGAACATCAACCAACCTATTAATATATCAAGTCTTTATACATTACTTGATCAAGAAAAAGGAGTTCAGACAGTACAGAAAGTGCAAATAGCAAATAAAGTAGGAGGGTCTTACTCAAGGTATGCATACGATATAGAAGGAGCAACTAGAAATAACATAGTATATCCTTCATATGATCCTATGATTTTCGAAGTAAAATTCCCAGACACAGATATTAAAGGAAGAATAACAACTCTATAACATGGCAGTATACAGAATATTTCCCGAGAAAGATGCATTTATATCAACAGAAGTTCCAACAGGTAATACTGGAAAGGATGAGATAATTGAAATAGGAGGGTACTCCGACATCACGGGTACAGGAGAAACAAACCGAATACTTGTTCAATATAGAACCTCTGAGATTCAAGAAGTAATTGCTAATAAAATAGGAGCAGTAGGATACAGTGCAAGTTTAAACTTATACCTAGCAGATGCCTACGAAGTCCCAGTCGATTACACCCTTTATGCATATCCGGTATATGGAGCATGGGATAATGGAGTAGGTAAATTTGGAGATACTCCTATAAACACTACAGGAGTTTCTTGGCAATACAAATTAGCAGGAGAAGCAGGAGCTTGGACAACTACAGGATTTGCTGCAAATACAACAGGTTCTTATAAGACAGGATCAACAGCAGGAGGAGGAAATTGGTATACAGGATCAAATGGAGTAAATTTAGAATTTACTCAATCACATACTTTAAATTCTACAAACGATGTAAATATAAACGTAACGAGAGCTATTCAACTATTTATCAGTGGTACAATAGTTAATAACGGGTTTATACTAAAACTCCCTACTAGTCTTGAATATAATACTACATCCTCTATCCGACTTAAATACTATGGCGTAGATACGAATACCATTTACCCACCGTTCTTAGAATTCAAATGGGATGATAGTACCTATAGTACAGGTTCTCTATCAGTTCTTTCAAATAGTATTTCAATTATTAACCTTACAAATAATAAAGGAAAGTATGTTGATAATGGAAAACAAAGATTTAGACTTTCTGCAAGACCTAAATATCCAGTTAGATCATTTACAACATCTTCTGCATACCTGACAAATTACGCCCTACCTTCATCTTCGTACTGGGGATTAAGAGATGAAAATACAGAAGAGATGGTTGTTGATTTTGACACTGAATTTACAAAAGTAAGTTGTGATACAAACGGATCATTCTTCGATGTGTATATGGATGGGTTGCAACCCGAGAGATATTATCGTATATTAGTAAAAACGACTTTAGATGGGAGCACTACAGTAGTAGACAACCAAAATATATTTAAAGTAGTAAGAAATGGATAAGAGTATAGAAATAAAAAAAACTGTCTTCGATAATAATACCTTTAGCAAGGTAGTTGATCGAAGCTTTAATACTTTTGTACTCCCTCCGGTAGATAATACAGACGATGTATTAACTTTTTTTAGACTTTATGAAGAACTATACTATGTCGTAGATGTATTAGGAGAAACAAACTCACATCAATACTTAGTAAAAAAGAGTTCAGAGTTATTAAATTTTGATGCAGTTACACAAGATATTCAACCGCTATTAGATGAAATAGCACAATTACGAGGAGAGAATCTTGCCTTAAATCAGCAAGTACTTTCCCTAGAAACAGGAATATAATAAATGGCAGATACAACATATACACTTACCGATAGCTTTCCAGGAGATATAACAGGATTTGAACAGTATTCAGAAGTAGATAAAAATCTAATTGAATCTTTTAAGATCAATAACTTATTTGATCCACAAAAGCATTTTACAGAATTACATATCTACTCTCTAGCAGGTGATCTATTAGAAAGTGAAAGGAATTATAGTAACTATACATTTTTAGGAAATGCACAATCTGCAGGTAAATTAGGAGCTTCTAGCTTAACTATTGATCCTATTAAAGATAGTATTGCATACGGGTATCCAAACGGAGGTGTAAACTTACTGTACCATTTTATAAACGATTTATTTACCTCAGATAAATCAACTGCCGAATTCTTTATCAACGGAATATCTGACGACAGAACAGAGGTAAGACTACTACCATCAACGCTAGATAACAACACAGTAGAAGAGATTGCAATACTACTAGCACAGAGCTTAGTTGGACAGTCTTACTTTGATGGATTTAGATTAAATTTTGGAGATAACGACTTGTTTATTGGAATTAATATTGGAACTATTGAGTACAATAGCCAGACAGCAGTTACTGTAAAACTGTACGAACCACTCCCTAACACTTACGATATAGGGAGTACATTAAGTATAGTAGAGGTGATTTCTGATTCTGTATCTTATGAAGTAGCAGCACAGACTCCTGTGCAAGTATTTACTCCCCCAACTCTTAGGTCTGCTAACTTTAACATAGATGTACAAGACAACAGTGTAGTACCTTCTCAATATCTAAACTACAACGACCTATTTAGCTATCCAGTAAATAATAGTAATAGTCAAATATATTCTGTATTTAACGAAAAAGGAATAGAAATCAGTATTGATTATACAGGTTATGGTAATTTCGTACATTTTTCTTCTGCACAAGAAAGATTAATTAACTTTAAATACAAATTAGATTTAATCACAGGGTATTCCGCAAGTTTATCAAGTCTATCAACTGCATCTCCAACCCTAGCAGGTACATCAGGAAGTACATCCTATTACACCGGATTAATACAAGGAGTTGTAAGTAATTTTGATCATTACGAAAGATACTTATATTACAACTCAGGTAGTAATTCTTGGCCAAAAACAAACAATACTAAACCATACACAAACGCTCAAAGTAACCTACCAGGAACAAATACACCAAACCCGGCAGTTACAGCATGGTATCCCAACCAAGCAAATAATGCTGCATATTTTGATAGTACTAATAATAATTTACTAGTAAATACAATACCTACTTATTTAAGAGATGATGCAAATAATGAAAATTATTTGACATTTATTCATATGATAGGTCAACACTTTGACAACCTATGGCTATACGGAAAAGCAGTATCAGATAAATACGATGCAGATAATAGACTTGATTTTGGTATTTCAAGAGATTTAGTTGCTGAAGCTTTAAAGAACTTTGGAGTACAGTTATATACATCAAATAAATCTATACAGGATTTATTTACAACAATAATAGGTCAAGGATATCAATCAGGTAGTGAACAGATTACGAATTACATCACAGGTTCCTATACAGGTTCAAATGCTTCTATTGAACCATCTTCTTTTGATACTTACCAAAAAGAGGTGTATAAAAGAGTTTATCACAACCTACCTTTACTTTTAAGTTCAAAAGGAACTGAAAGAGGTTTAAGAGCTTTGATTAACTGTTTCGGTATTCCTCAAGATATTTTACAAATAAAATTATACGGAGGAAGGAACAGAAATGAAAGACCATTCTACGGTGACTATCGTTATTATACAAGTTCTTTAGATAAGATACGTTTAGATAATACCGGTAGCATAGTGACAGGGAGTACCCTTTCAAACTACGTATCTATCGTAAAAAGAGATGATAAATACACAGATGATTTACATCCAATAGAAGTAGGATTCTCACCAACAGATAATATCGATAATTACATTATCTCCGCTTCAAGAGCAACAGCTTCTTTAGCAAATTTTACTATAGATGATTACATAGGAGATCCGAGAAATCTAACATCTGACACGTATTATAACTATACTCCAACCGGAATATCTCAACTTAGTTTATCAGAAGTAACAAGACAAATACTAAGCGGTTCTCAAGCATCCGGTTCTTATGAGGTGCAGGATTTTGTTAGATTGATTAAGTTTTTTGATAATACAATCTTTAAAATGGTTAAAGATTTTATTCCTGCTAGAGCAGTAGCTGATACAGGTATTATAATTAAACCACACGTATTAGGGAGATCAAAAGCTAAATCAGTAATACTCTCAGGTTCAAGACCAGAATACAGTGGTTCAATTGATACAGCATTTATAGAGGGAGGAGATGGAGGTACATTTAGAAGACCTACAGGAGACTTAGTTACAGGGTACTACGATCAAATACAGACAGCAGATGGAATAGTAGTGAATACTAATCTACATGGACAAGAACAGCCTAAGTATAATGGAGAATTTTC
>Ga0181347_1000857_pt1 | contig 10220 bp, 8 predicted proteins | sample Su13VDMM110SN_FD_130102 | JGI IMG/M metagenome (GOLD analysis project Ga0181347, IMG submission 130102) | Freshwater viral communities from Lake Michigan, USA - Su13.VD.MM110.S.N | ecosystem: Environmental > Aquatic > Freshwater > Lake | place: USA: Michigan | collected 2013-07-16
GAGTCTGGCTTCACATCTGATGCCTTTCTTGGAGCAACTTTCACTCTTTTGGCTACAGCAGCAGATCTTTCTGCGGGTTCATTGGGCATTTCCATGTTATTCTTTTTATACCATGCCTTCTGAACAGTCTTTGACATCTTATGCAATAATGCTGGAACTTTTACATTTGCCATTTATAATTCCTCGATCTTTACTGTAAGATCATTTTTCCCACGTTTTATTCTATGATAAGTTTTTGCGGGAATAAAAAACTTATCGCCTTTAATTAATGTTATTGGAAGTTTATTTTCGTATTGAACTTCCCAACCAGAACCTTCTATAACCTCAACATATCTACCTTTTTCGTCGCGATGCCAGACCAATTCTTCAGTCAAAACATCGTGTTTAAATGTACGCACAAAACTCGATATATTTAGTTTCTCGTCAATGTATGCTGTTACCACCATATTTTGCCTGATTTACTAAAGAATCTTGGCCATCTGCACGCCCAGTAAGATCTGCTAGTCTTATCTTTATTGGTTAAGCATCGATGACGAGCAACAAATGATCGCGTTGCAGCTGGATCCATATATTTCTTTGCCATTCCAGACTTGCTGAAACTGATTTTACGGACTCCATCACCTACTCGAACATAAACAGCACCACCGCCATCTTCACGCCATGGCTTGCCGATACCTTTCCCATCAGTTTTATCTTCTTCGTTTACAGGAACGCAGTTAGGAACCATTCGGTTGCCCTTCTTCTTTAATCCTTTTTGTGTATAACCAGACCAACATTCTTCTAGACCTTCTTCGATTGGATAATCTAGGACAACTTGTTGCCCTTCAAACTCAGCAATTTCACCAATGTTTGATTCGAGCATGTCCTTTTCCCACTCGTCTTTTGGAGCATACTTACCTTCAGAATAAAGGCGTCTGGCTTCAGAGATCATTTCGAAGAACATCTCTGACCCTGGACGAAAAACATTCTCAGTAAATGAGATTTTGTTTTCAACATGATACTGAATTGCTTCTTCTAGTGTTGGTAAATTTTGTTCTGTTTCTTCATATGCATTAAATCGTGACGATACAGGAAGACCATGTAGTGTAGAATTATAGTTATTTGGTGGTATAGGTAAACCCTTTTTTCTTTTAGTTGTTAAAGTTGGTGTTAGATCAACTTGTTTTTTGGTTTCGGTTGCTTCAGCTCTGATTGCGAAAAAAGTTTTTCTATCTTTTTCTCCATCTTCGAGAACTTGATTGCATTCTCCGCAACATTCTGGTGTTCCGCAATTTTTGTGCTCTTCTTCAGATGTATATTGTGAAACAACTGATTGTTTTGGTTTTGTAACAACAACCACAGGTTTTTTATTTGGGCTTTTAACTGGGAAAGCATCTACTGGTTCTCCTTGTCCTGGTGTCATAGCAATAGCATGTTTTCGATATTCATCTGCACCAGCTAATTGCATTTCAAATAATTCATCGATGTCACTGTCTTCTCTTAGATCTTTATCAGCAGTGTAATATGTTTTACCCTTATTCATATAAGAATTTACACGCGCATGACCCCATTGTTGTGGTGTTGTTCCTGGACGGTGCCCAGAGTTCCATGCAGCAACACCGCGTTTAAAGATTGTTCTAAGTTTACCGATAGAGATACCCGACTTTGCTGCTTTTGCAGATAACGATTTATCAGCGGCACCCTCATCCATACGACCTGTTTCTTTACGCTTGCTCATCACTTGAGTGATGTTACCGCTTCTCGGAACGCGACGAAGTTTTAATGGTAGATCTTCAGTTACTTTTATTTTCTCATCCATCATCTTACGGACAGCAAGAGTGTGCTTGCTTGGTTTTGTTTTCGCAGTTGCATCTCCTGGTGCTGGCTCATATGCTCTTGGATCGCTGTCAGAAAGTTTATTCTTTTCTTTAAAATGACGCGCTCTTTCTTGAGCAGTTGATTTACTTAATCCAGCAACATACTTTTGTGGCAATCCTGTATCTTTATCTTTCTTGACTGTTGGAAAGTATTTTTCTTTAATTACTGTAAAAGATTTTGGTTCTGGTTGAACATATATTGGCAGTCCATGATTTACAAGACGCTCTAATAATTTTTCAATTTGCGCACCAAACATAATCTGTTCCATTTGATTAGATTCGTTTAGATTAATTGAGTTGTTAAAGACAAACGCCGCAACATCTTTTGCAAGCTGTTCTGCTTTTAGCAACTTATCAATTCTTTTATTTTCTGCCAATGGATGCTCGCGTTGCTCATTGCGCAAACGAGAAACTTTATTTGTTACAGACACATGAACAAAATCAAAAGTATAACCTTCCAGCATAGTTTGAATTAATTTAATCTTATCAGTGTCAGCTATACTATTAATGACGATATTTTGTTTTGATTCATGCAACTCATTTGCTGCACCATTTAATATCTGATCAGCTTGAACTTCAGTTAAATCAAAACGAGAAAAGATGTTCTTTAGAACATAATCCTTCCCACTTCCTGGACCGCCAAGTAGAAAAATACCGACTGGTGAAACTGATTCCATTTGCATAGCTGCCTTTACCTTATCATGTATATGAGCGCCAAGTTTTTTGTCGCTATAGTGTGAAACAAATTCGTCTTTCTTTCCAGCAGCAACTAATCCGCGCAGTTTAGAAGCAGACATACCTTCTGCACCCTCTGCATCTGGATCTCGTTGACCCGCTGATATAACATTAACTTTTTTAATTCCTGGATATTCTTTCTTTCTATATTTATTTAACAATGTGTGATATGCATCGACACGATCAGATCCAGCAACAACGGTTACTTCCTTATGACCTTTCTTTTCTAGATGCTTCATTGCATCCATAATCGTCTTTACTTTATCATGAGAAGCAACATTTGATCCAGGAAAAAGTTTACGCATTGCTCCAACTTTCTCGTCATGAGTCATTGGATTTTTCTTTTTGTCTTGCGTATGCGTTGGGAAAATGTAATGTTGACCACCGACTTTTTCAGCGCGGTCTTGAACAGCCTTGACTAACTTGCCATGACCTTCCTCTGTTGGAGGATTAAATCTGCCCCATGCAATGACTGCGTGACTCATTGTTTTGCCTTTAGTAATGCGCCTCTGGCGCGATTTGCTTTACTAAATTCTTCTCTATCTACAACTTTCAATCCATTGGCAACAAAACCTTCTGGACCAGACTCTTTCTCGCCAATATGATGAGTATACCCACCGTTTGCAGTACTATTTAAACCTCTCGCAAGAATGTTAGTCGCTTTTTGAACATGTCCATGAATGTCAAATGATCGTTGAAACTGCGTTGAATTCTTATCAACATGAGCAAGCGAAGCATCTCTGGCTGCTGATTTGGCATTTTTAGCCTTCTCAGTCTTAACCTTATCAATTTCTTTCTGTAAACGATTGCTTAGATGTGCTTTATATCCCTGTATGTTTGGGTTTTCACCAGAATCAACAGTTGAATTTACATAACGGCGCAAAGTTTCACTATGACCAGTTAAATGGTCGTATGAATGACCCTTTAAGAGCTTGGAAGCAGCTGTAACATGAGTCAAAACGGCTTTTTTATCACCTGCAGACAACTTTTGTTCAGATTTAGAAACCGTGTGTTTTACTAAATGCACATCTGGATGTGATCCGAATGACGATTGGTCTGTAATTGGCTTTGCTTTACGCTTTGGACCAACTAATTTACTGTGAATGGTAACGCTGACCTGAGAATTTGCAAGTTTTTTACCTTCTTCAGAGTTTTTTGGTACTGAATAGGTTAAGGTATTCGGTGTATGGCGAATTTTTCCACCCTTTTCTTCACGAGATTCAGGTGTAGACATAAATCCACCTTGATATTCACCCTTCCCTTTCGGTAAAACTTTAGAAGCATGGGCTAAAACTGCTTTGAGAGGCTTTACAAGGTATGGTTTATGACCATGTTGCTTGTCTACATCGGCTTCAGAGTAATTATAAGTTGAACCTGTGCCCTTATACTTAACACCAACGCGTCCATCACTTTCGCGTTTGGTTTGAAATGACATTTTATCGTCAATTTTACGAGTTACAGGAGTTTTTCCTTGCGCAACACCTTTAATTGTATTTACAGCGTGTTGGGCGGCTTCATGACCATCAAATGTTCGATCTGATGGATGCTCGATGTGGAGAATTCCAGGAGCATCGGCTTTGGCTTCAACTAAAATAGATTCTACGAATAGAGTAAATCGTAACATAATTCTTCCACACTGTGGGATTGTACAATCTTATTTAGTTATTTTTATTCGTTAAAACATTATGTATAATTTGATCAATTGTTTCATAAATTTGATATTTTTGTTTGTACCCAAGTGCTCTTAATTTAGCATTGTCCATAAAGAAAGAGCGAGAAGATTGGACTTTCTTGTGAAACTCTTTCTGTTCAATGGTGCGAATTTCTGAGCCAGATTCCATCGCATCTCGAGCGTAGCGAATAACATCTCGAAAGACTATCGGCACACCATTTCCAATATTATAGATGCTATTTTGTTCGCCAGTTCGTACACAGATATCGATGGCTCGAGCGCAATCTCTAACATCAATATAATCACGATAAAAATAACCAGAGTCATAGAGATCAACATGGCGGTTGGCTTCGAGCTCCTTTATAAGATATTGAAGAGCATTTTTCTTCGCAGAAACTTTCTTATCTTCTTTACCAAGAACATTTGCTAATCTTAATATACGATAGTTTAGATCAAATGTTTCACAGTAAGACATAAGCAACTGTTCAGCACATCGCTTTGTGATTGAATAAAATCCTTTTGGATCGCAAGAATCAGTCTCAGGAATGCCACGAGAGCCTTCCCCGAAACCAGAATCTTTACCGTACACGAACCAAGAACTGATAAAATTAAAGGTGCCTTTCTCACCAGTTTCTTTTACATAATTTCTATATTCATCGAGAACTTTTACGAGGACAATGAGATTAGTGTTAATATCCAAAAGAGAGTCGATGTGTATATTATAGTTATCAACGGTACTAATAAAGTAAACGCAATTTGCACTTTGTACTTGGTAATTATCTCTATCATTTTTAATACAATCTTGTTTTGATATTTTACAATATTCACTTCCGACAAAACCATGTCCTCCGAAAACGTTTACGATTGCCATTTTGCAAACACGCTTTCGTAATAGGCAAATACATCTTCGCCATAGTGTGGTGGGCAACCAACAAAGAATACATTACTCAATGCTTTGTTTGCATTTGGATACTTCGAAGCATCATCAAGATGCTTATAACCAGGATGCAAAAGAATATTTCCAGCAAAGTAGTTGCGAGTCTGAATTCGATTTGCTTCACAGAAGGCTTGGAGTTTTTCTTTCAACTCAGGCGTGTCTGTAATTAATGGAATTCCAAACCAAGAAGGATCTGCATTATCTAAAGCAGAAGCAACACGAACTCCAGAAATGTATCGATGGAAGATATCCTTGATGCGTTTAAAATTCGCTCTTCGTTTTACATCAATGTCATCAATCTTCTTTAGTTGTTCAATACCAATTGCACCCTGAAGATCTAATGGCTTTAGATTGTATCCCATGTTTGTAAACAGATACTTGTGATCAATTATTCCATTATAACCCTCAAGCCACTTATCAAATCGATTGCCACATGTTCCACAAGCCAATAGATTTGCAGAACCAACGCAACGACAATCACGACCCCACCAACTAATGCTACGAGCAATGTTGATGAGTTGCTCGTCATTTGAACAAACCATGCCACCTTCGCCAGTTGACATATGGTGCGCAGGGTAGAACGATGTTGTCCACGAATAATAATAATCTGTCAATAACTTACCATCCCATTTCGTTCCAAGTGAGTCACAGTTATCACCAATCAAAAGAATATTGTGCTTTTCACACATTGTCTTGAGAATATCCATATCAGGTGGATTGCCAAGAACAGGTGAAACAAAAATCGCAACTGTTTTATCGGTGATATGATTTTCAACATTGTTAAGATTAAAATTGAGTGTTTCCATCTCAATATCGACAAAGACTGGAACAAGTCCATTTTGAACCAATGGAGCAATCGTAGTCGGGAAGCCTACTGGTGATACGATAACTTGATCACCATCTTTCCAACCCAAGTGTTTCTTAAGAGCAGCAACCATCGTCAAATTAGCCGATGAACCAGAGTTGACCATGTGACAGTGTTTAACATTAAACTTGTGACCAAATGCCCATTGAAACTTGGCAACATTTTCACCAGACACAAGCCACTTGCCTGTTAAAAATGCAGTAACACCAGCAATAATTTCTTTCTCATCCCAATAAGGACCAGAATAAAATACTGTATCTTTCTCAGGATCGAATTGCTTACAGTTATACGCATACTTCGGTGTGCCAACAGCAGCAACCAGTTCTTCAATCATTTGTTTTATATCACTCATAATGTTTCCTTAAATATTTCAATTCGTTTAGCCAAAGCGATTTTAACAGGTGACATTCTCTCATAAGCAGGAATAACACAATTAGAACGGCGAGCAGTAGTTACACCTATAAATTCTTCTTTCGTATACCAATCGCAATCTAATCCCATCATGTCAGCAATTTCATGATTCGTGATTGGATCCCAATTGACAAGATTAAAAGGACCATTTGCATCCTTTTCAATCAGATTAATTGCATGCTCTACAGCTTCGTCAATATCTGTAATTGAGTTTAGACCACCTTCCATTAGTTTACCTGATTTTGAATAATTATACAACTTTTGCAAAAGGTTTTTAGAATTGTTCGTATCATCAAATGGCAAGCGTACTCTAAAAAGCAAGCATCGATCTTTTAACAAGAGATCCGACACACCCTTACTGACTGAATATGCGCTGCCAAAGAAATTGGGATCCGCATAAACATCGTCAATTTCTCCTTCGTAGATACATCCGCTCGAGAAGTGCGCAAATCTTGCGTCAACTTTATCGCATTCTTCTAGAAGTCTCAATGGAAAAATTCCATTCGCTTCCATTGTTTCTCGTTTAATTTTTTCGCATGCATCTACATTTGGCGAACCTGTTACACCAGCACAGTTTATGACCCAGTCATAATAACTGTTTTGCTGAATCGCACGTTCAGCTTTATGGTGTGGACAAATTGTAACCACATGCCCTTTTATAACAAGTTGGTCGAATGCTTTTAGACCAACCCAACCTCTACCGACGATTAATATATTCATGTTGTTGTAGTATCCTACCCAGATATTTCCCATAATCAGATTTATGATATTTGTCTGCTGACGCACGAACTTGGTGTTCAGTAATCCATGCATTCTTAAACGCAATTTCTTCAGGACATGCGATCATCATACCAGTTCTACGCTGCACAGACCCAACGAATACGGATGCTTCTGAGAGTGATTCAAAAGTACCAGTATCAATCCACGCAATGCCACGATTGAGATACTCAACCTTAACATCGTGATTCTTTAAATACAGATTATTAATATCTGTAATTTCCAACTCACCTCTTTCTGACGGTAAGATCTGCCATGCATAGTCTACTACTTTATTATCATAAAAGTAAAGCCCAGTGACAGCATAGTTACTCGGAGCAAATTTTGGTTTCTCAACAATTCCTATGATATCACCGTCTGCATTGAGTTCAACGACACCAAACCTTTCTGGATCGTTCACATGATATGCAAATAGAGTACAACCGACATTATTCCAAGTTGCTGAATTGAATCGATTAATCAATTCGTTTCCGTAAAAAATATTATCACCAAGAATAAGTGTGACATCATCTTTTCCAATCCACTTTTCGCAGATACGGAAACACTCAGCAATACCCTTCGGCTTTGGCTGGATTGCATATGAAATGCTAATGCCCCATTGAGAGCCATCACCACAGAGTCGCTTGAATGCTTCTGCATCGTTTGGTGAATTAACAATCATGATATCGCGAATACCAGCCATCATCAATGTCGATAATGGATAATACACCAGCGGCTTGTCATAAACTGGCAATAATTGTTTCGAAGTCACTTCGGTGCATGGGTACAAACGAGTGCCCATTCCACCTGATAAAATTATACCCTTTCTCATAGATACCACTCCACGGTTTTTCTCAAACCATCAAATATATTTGTTTTTGCTTCCCATCCAAGTTGAGTCTTAATTTTACCTGAATTTATCGAATAACGCAAATCATGACCCTTTCGGTCTACTACAAAATTAATCCAGTTCTGATGTGTTTCTGGTGGCTTACCCATGATATTCAAAATCATAGAAACCATGGTTAGATTGTCACACTCAAATCCACCACCAATGTTGTACCGATCACCACGCTTAAAGTTTTTGCCAATAGTTAAAAGTGCATCGCAATGGTCTTCAACAAACAACCAGTCACGAATATTAGAACCATTACCGTAAACAGGAATGGGTGTGTTGTTTTTGATATGTTGAATGATATTTGGAATAAACTTTTCTTTATGCTGATGAGGACCATAATTATTCGAACAGTTAGTTACAACTGCTTCTAGGTTATGCGTGTTTACATAAGAGCGAACTAGGTGATCGCTGGCTGCTTTAGTAGCAGAGTATGGATTGCGTGGATCGTATGGCGTAGTTTCGCTGAACGAAGGATCATCTAGACCAAGACTTCCATAAACTTCATCAGTAGAAACATGGACTAACTTGCCGCCATACTTCTTGATGCACTTTAGAATGTTATGGGTGCCGTTAATATTGGTGCTAAGAAAGTCATCGTCACCACGGATAGAATTATCAACATGAGACTCAGCTGCAAAATGAAAGGTTATCTCAGGAGTGAAAGTTGCATACATCTCCTCGAGTTTGTCCATGTCGCAGATGTCGACATTTTTGATAGTCAGTCTCCAATCAGAGATAACATCCTTGAGGTTATTGATGTCTGCTGAATAAGAAAAATTATCCAGCACAATAATCTCGTCTGAAGAATATCGCTTCAGATGAGATATAACAAAGTTAGAACCAATAAACCCTAATCCACCAGTTACAAATGTTGTCATAAAACCTCACTTTACCAATTTAAACCCTATTTTATTGGCACCAGGGTCACCTGCATTACTATGATACTCGAACTCAAATTGGCTGTCTTTAGATTCAGCATATACTCTTATTATACCTTATTTTCCAATTTTTGTCAAGCGATTTCTAGATAACCTTGCTAGTCGTAGGGTTATTATGTTGTTTGAAATTCTTTTTTATCAGTAGTTGAGGACCCGACCATTTTAAACCCCCACTTATTATTTGCAGGTTTTCCAGCATTACTCCAGTAGGCAAATTCAAAATCTGCTTTGATAAATGATTTTAAATTATAGGATACTTGGTTCGGTTTTAAATATACATAAAGTTGTTCAACTCCGAGAGTGCGAGCAACTTTATTTAAATAATTTGTATATTGTTTGTTTTTATTAATTTCGTCCATTAAACTATAATTCATTGGCGATAATATAATGCCAGCTCTTGCAGCACCTTTGCTAACAAGTATTTTTTCTATTGCGTCTGGCATTACTTGTCTTTTGGTTGGCAGCTTTGAATAAAATTCTTTATCTAATTTTTTATATAAATCTGCGCCATCTTCTGGATGATATTTTGAGAACCATTTTTCAACATCTTCCCAAGTAAAGTCATCTTTCTTTATGAGTTTCTGCACCAATCCATACGCTGTAGAATTGTAATGTTTATTTAACTCTACTAAAGAAGTAAGCCCATCACTCAATACAGAAATTTTAATAAATTCCCAAACTGTTTTTTCATGTGGGGCTTTTGGAACTTTATCCTTAACAGCTTTCCATATAGATTTAAGGGCAGGGGCAGCACCAGCATCTGCTTTTGCAGATATACCTATCTTTAATCCTGAGGAAGAACAACCAACATAGTAATCTACAAGTGGTTCATTGATTGCTTCTGGAAATTCTATAAAATCTAAACCACAAAGAGTTTTATCTTTGTAATTATTAATAAACCACCAAGCACCAGCTACTTCTCCGAAGTCTTTTGCTATTGTTGCTACATCTTTTTTTGTAACTGTTTTACCTTTAGTCAATGGATTTTGTATTCCCGTTTTACCACTGGCTTCTAAAAATTCAACAATGTATTCCTTATTCTCTTTTGAACTATCGAAATTAGTTTTTAACGCTGCTTTTACTGTTGTTAGATAACTTCTTTTCTTTATTTTTTTACCATGTATTTTTAATGAATTTGGTGTTAAAGATTTA
>Ga0181347_1000859_pt1 | contig 10216 bp, 20 predicted proteins | sample Su13VDMM110SN_FD_130102 | JGI IMG/M metagenome (GOLD analysis project Ga0181347, IMG submission 130102) | Freshwater viral communities from Lake Michigan, USA - Su13.VD.MM110.S.N | ecosystem: Environmental > Aquatic > Freshwater > Lake | place: USA: Michigan | collected 2013-07-16
CTAATTGTGGGAATCAAATTAGTTGGTTCAGAAGTGAAGTCCATCCGTCAGGGAAAGGTCTCCATATCTGAAGGGTATTGTTATTTTAATGATGGAGAATTGTTTATAAAGGGGATGAATATCTCTGATTACGGTTATGGGTCCTTCCACGAGACTGTTAAGGATAGAAAACTATTGGCCAAGAAAAAAGAACTTAATAAGTTGGAACGTGAGTTAATCAACGGGACTACAATCATTCCTTATCGTGTCTTTATAAACGACACCGGATTGATTAAGATGGAGATTGCTCTTGCCAAAGGGAAAAAACTCCACGATAAACGAGATAGTATTAAATCCCGGGATATTGAGAGAGATATGAAAAGGGACTTGAAATAGATTGATTTATTTTTATATTAAAGTATGGAATTATTAGTACCAACTAAAATAAAAATTAAAACCTCTCCCGGAAAAGGAATGGGGGTTTTTGCGACAGATGTTATTGAAAAAGGTGAGCTCATCGAGGAATGTCATTTGGTTAAATTACCCACTAAAAAATGGGAGAAATCAAGATTACTTGATGATTATAGATTTTGTTATCCTCAGGGTCCTAATTGGCAAGAATATGTAATGCCGTTAGGTTATGGATGTATCTATAACCATGATGATAATAATAATGCAATGTGGAGAAATAGTCCAACTAAGAGAGCGTTTGACTTTTATGCTCTTAGGAGAATAGAGATAGATGAAGAAATTTGTACTAACTATGGAAAAGATTATCAATGGGTTGGTGAAAATAATAATTCAAAACTTTAATTAAAATATTTGGTATTATTAAAATAATAACTATCTTTGTACTCACAAAATAAAACATATGAACTTACCTCAACACAATATTAAGATTCAACACGAAAAATTTGGTGTATTAGTTAATGAAACATTCATGAATGCGACTCAATTCAAGATATTTTTGAGTATGATTCAAGGTTGTATTGAACTTAGAAATGACCTTACTTTTTTTAATGGTTCTGATTTCTTAGTTCACATTCCTCACAAAAATTTAGTTGAATCAATAATAACAACAAGTGTGGATGTGTCATTAACATTGGCGGAACACTTAATTCAAAAATCAAAATTAGAAACAGCGTAATTATGGGAAATTTTTTAGGTAATTTAATTAAAGTGGCGTTAGTAGGTGGATTGGCTTACGGAGCGTATAAAGTTGGGGAACAAACCGGACATGAAAAGGGTCGTAGAAGTGTTATGAGTGATGAGGATAAGGAAGAAATTGACCATCTTAAAGATTTAATTGATGAGTTATATCAGAAGAAAAATAAGACAAAGAAGGATTTATATAATTTAGATTTGTTGGAGTCAAAACTTGAAGAATTAGAAGGAGAAATTTGATTTCCAAGTTAGATTAAACTTGGTGGTGGAGTCGGTACAACTAGTACAGACCTAAAAGAGGGACACGATGTCCCTCTTTTTTTATTGTTGTTTGTCAAACCAAATTCCAAAACCACAATTATTTTTAATGTAATCATAACATTCGTTATGAATACTATCAATCATCTCATCCCACTCACCCCATTCTCCCATCCCAATATCATCATAAATTTGGTCTAATGTTTTATAAGTGTCATCACCATTTTCATCTTGAGATAATAACCTACTTTCACCCCAACCCCAATTAATAAGAACTTGAGTTTCTGTTTCATCTAAATCAATTCTTGATTCATAGATGTCAAGGTATACATATTCATCAGGTCCGTTTATAGGTATTTTAATACCTTTTCCATCTTCACTTAATTTACTTAAAGCGTTCTCAGTAAATTCTTCTGCTCTTTCTTCACCAACTTCTTCAATTAAATTCGGTAAAAATTCATCTAAATCATAATCCATTGACCGGGCAATTGTTTTAGTATTTGGGTTTGGGTAACCCATCTTATTCATTACTTTTAAAAATTTGTTTAACTCGCTCATATTATTCATAATTTCTTAAATTCCTCCATGGCATATCAACATTTATTAAATTATTTTTTAAAAATGTTGTTGGGTTATCATCATGACCAAAACAATAAAGCTCGTTCGCTCTAAATCCTTTTTTAAATTCCATAAAATTATTATCATAATCATAAGATTTAATAAAAATAAATTTTTCATCATACTGAAAATCGGCATAAGACATTATTGGAACTAAAGTATTCTCATGTTCAATTGAAGATGAAATTAATTCTTGGTCCCAAGATAAAATAGTTGCCATTGAGTAATCCCAAGAATCCATTTCTATTTGACCGGTATCGTCACATATTGGACATGTTTCCAATCTATTTCCATAACATTCAGGACAAGTTTCATTGGTACCACCATTACATTGAGGACAAGTTCGATTACCCTCACCATAACAATCCCAACATGATTCTTCTTCATTATCAGGGTCAACTCCACTTCCATTACAAGTATCACAAGTAATTTCTCCGGAACCCTCACATTCAGTACAAGGAATTTCACCCTCTCCATCACATTCTTGACAATCAATTTGACCATCACCACCACAGTCGAGGCAACCTTCACGATGATTATCACCTTCACTATATATCATGAATAAAAACATTGACTCATTCAACATTTTATCACCCAATTCAAAACTATTGGTTTTTTTATGTGAATAAATTAAAAATGTTAATTTTATTATATTTTCTGCACCAATCATTGTAAAATAATCTGGTTGTTTTGAAACCAACTCAAGTAATTCATCATATACTTGTTGAGGAACATCATAGTGTTCTACTGAGTCCTCTAGTTTTAATGCAAGTCTTTTTAATTTTTCGTTCATATTTTATAAAAAATAATACCAAAGGTATTGTTATAAATAGATTTATTTATTAAATTAGTCTAATAAAATAATTATTATGAAAATTAAAATAACTGAAGAGGAGATTCTATCAATACCAAATGATATTCAATTGGGTTCGTATGTTAGAAAAAAATATGTGATTCAAAAAGAAACAATAAAGAGAGATGTTGATATATTATCTCTTGGACAAATTCAGGATGATGAACAGGAAAAATGTTTAGTCTGTGGGAAATTTAGTCCCTATGTGAAATCAACTCATATTGATATGAGGATTGGATTTATTGAGGGAGGAGGACAAGGATGTTTTAATCCCGGAAAATGTTTGAAAAAAAATTAATAAAGTTGTTGTGGGAATGAAATAATGTATTATCTTTGTACTCACAAAAACCCATACCTTATGTCACAAAACACAATTTCTAAAGTTCGTAATTACCAAGGAACAAACTCATTCGTAAACAAAATGAAATCAGTTGTAAATCAATATGGTTCATTAACAATCAAACAAGCGGAAGCTGTTGAAAAATGTTTAAAGGCTTCAACAGTTGTTGAGTCTAAAGAATTACCTGAAGATATTAAAAGAATCGTGGATTACACCGGAGAGAACTCTTTCGTTAAAGAGATTGGTTCTAAGTTCAAACAATACGGTACATTAAGTGAAAAACAAGTTAGTACTGCTATTAACCAAATCCAAAAGGAGGAGGATAAAGAAAGAACAATTCGTATGAATTGGCCAACCGAAGGGGAAACTATCAAAATCACTCGTAAAGTGGGTGAGGAATTGAAAAAGACTTACGGACTTCAATTCAACCCTATCTTACTTGATATTACAAGATTGAAAGCGGTTAGCCCAAAAGCGGTTCAATTCGCAGGGAAAATGACAATCAAACGAGGAAAAGTTTGTACTTGTTGTGGGAGAACATTAACAGACGAGTTCTCAATGTTAACCGGAATTGGTAAGTTATGTGCTAAACACATCAGAGTTCCTTACATCACCGACAAGAGTCAAGCGGAAAGATTCCGTAACGAATACCTTGACAGAGTTGAGGAAATTGGAGAAATGGTTTTTTGGATACCAAAATCACAAATTGTGAAATGGGATGGGATGACAGAGACAATATTAAGAACAATGTAAGGTATGGAAAATATTTTCAAAGTTGCCAAATACCAAGAAATTAAATCCGGATTTACTCACATAGGTTATGATGAATATGTCATAACCTATTGTAAATCAAAAAAAGTTCATCTTCTTAGAATTATTGTTAATAGTCAGTTTACCGAACATACAATAAATTTAATTGATGGTAATAGTGGATATAAAAACAATATCCTTAAAGCGATTAGTGATTATAAAAATGGTAGGTTAAAAAGTAACCCTGACCATATTGTAAAAAAAACTATAACTTTTAGCGAGATAGTTCAAATCTACAGTAAACCAATTGTAAGTAATGTTAAGAATTATTTATTGGGGATTAAAAAAGAAGAAAGAAGAGATACATTAACAAAATTTGAATTGATATGAAAAAAGAAGGAGAGGTAAGTCATTAGTGGTGGGCATTTCGATTATAACCAATATACGATTGGTTATATAGTAGAACAAATAGAAGAGACGGTTATCAAGAACGGGGTCGAGAAGACTCCGGAAGACCTAAAAGAAGAGGGTTGGAGAGACCCTGATTGGTATAAAAAATACCCGGAGGATTTGTTTCATTACAAATATCCTGATGAGGTTATTGAGAAAATGAAGGAAGGTATTGAAGTTCTTAAGAGAGCTCAAATATATGCACAGAGAATCGATTGGTTATTATCAGGTGATGATGGTGAGGAATCATTCTTGAGAAGATTGGAAGAAGATTTAAATAAATTTGACAATCCCAAATCGGTTTAGTATAATTAAATAAAAACACAAGATATGAACGTTAAGAAAGCTCTTAAAGAAAAAAACCGATTGGTTAAAGAAATCCAAGAACTTTACTCAAGATTGTCTCAGTACAATTCGGTAGAGGTTGGAAATGTTAGACCATATTCTCCAAAAGATATGTTGGAGCAGGTTAATCAAAAAAGTAATGAGTTGGTGGAACTTAAAACTAAAATCCACAATGCTAATACTCCGGTGTATGATAAAATATTCAGATTATCTGAATTAAAATCTACAATTTCAAGATTAAAATCTTTGGATTGTACAGAAGGTGTGAGTACTGATTACTACTCACGAAATAGAGAGAATCCACCGGTAAAAACTTCTGAAATATCAGTAGTTGAGAGAGATGAAATGGTTAAATTTATGGAGGGACAGATTGAGGACCTTCAGGATATTTTGGATAACCATAATCAGAATACCGAGATATAATAGTTCAGTGTTCGGGAGGGATTTAATAAGACGGATGGCTACACACCATTTCCTAACAAATTATTCAGAAAGCATTGATAAATGATTGTGATGAAGACGGACATTCAAAACTCAAGATTCAAATTCTCAAACCTAAACGGTCAAAACTTAAAACTCTTTCAAATTTTTATTATTGAACTTCCAACCTGACTATAACTTAGACCTCGAGAAATCGGGGTCTCTGTATATTTCTACTTCGAGTAACGAATACAGTAGTTATTTGGATACAAATAGGACATCTTTATCACATACGCGTAAGTTGATGGATGGATTGGGAATTAGATAATTAATAAAAAAAATAAGATGAAGAATGAAAAAATAAAAATAGGGATAACTGCGAGTACTTTTGATTTACTTCATGCCGGTCATATCCTGATGTTGAAGGAAGCTAAATTAGTTTGTGATTATCTTATCGTTGCATTACAAGTCGACCCAACGGTTGATAGGTCTCATAAAAATAAACCAATCCAATCTTATTATGAGAGATGGGTTCAGTTATCTGCCGTTAAATATGTGGACGAGATTATTCCATATACCACTGAGTATGAATTGGACACTATATTGCAGAATTACGAAATTGATATTAGAATTTTGGGGGATGAATATAAGGGGAAACAATTTACCGGATGTTATTTACCCATGGAATATCACTATAATAAAAGGACTCATGAATATAGTTCAACGGAATTAAGAAATAGAATAAAAAGTTTGGTGTAAATCAAACTTTTTTATATCCTATAAAATAGATAAAAAAAAACCTTCAGAGATTGAAGGTTTTTTTATTTAAATTCGAAGTTCAATTATATATAACCTTGAGGGACATCAACTATCTCAAGAACTGAAACGCCTAATTTTGATGCGACAAGATTTAATAATGTATCGTCATTAGTTCCCCAAGTTGATAATTCTTCATTTGTCATCAATAGTTGACTATCTAATTCATTTCGGAATCCAATAATTTCATCAATTTCGTTTAAATTGACAGTACCAAATTGGATTTGAAAATTTGTTGAAGATGCACCTGGTGCATATGGTCTTGCGATTGCGGTCATATAATTTAAATTCGTAGTTGTTGAACTAAAAGGGGTTATTTCGATAGATTTAACTGCGGGTGGGTTGATTTTTGCTATTAACATATTATTTAAGTTTTGGTTTAAATATCAATAATTTTGATATAATATAAATACTTTAACTTAGTTTAATTGTTGGTTAATTATAATTTTTTTATCTTTGTAAAAAGAAATAATATGAATTATGTAGATTGGTGTATAGAACAACACCGCAAAACAAATCATTTCTACGACAGATATCTGCCGTATGAATTTCACCTACGAATGGTGTATAATGTGTTTGAGGACTTCCAACATTTATTGGATGATACCAAAGACTATTTCACCGGTGAACCTTGGAGAGGGCCTAAACAAGACCAAATGACTTTAAGAGATGTTTGTCGTAGAGCTAGTTTTGGTCACGATTTAATTGAGGACACACGAGTGTCTTATAACGATGTGAAAACTGAGTTAGGTCAGGAGGCTGCAGATATCATTTACGCGGTTACCAATGACAAAGGTAAGAATCGTAAAGAGAGAGCTGGAGACAAATACTACGAAGGTATTAGAAATACTCCGGGAGCTGTGTTTGTGAAACTATGTGATAGAATTGCAAACGTTCAGTATGGTAAGATGACTAAATCTTGTATGTTTGAGATGTATAAAAAAGAGAACCCCGAGTTTATCCGTCAGTTGGGTGTGGGAGAAGGAACAAGTATTAAATATGGGGATATGTTTATTTATTTAAATAGTTTATTTAATAATTAAAAATATTTATTCAATTAATTGAACAATAAAAATAAATAAGATATGGAAAAGAAATTAGGAAAAATTGAAGCAATTAGTTTTGGTCTCGGTGGTTATCAAGGGTCGATGTTAGGACTTCACGTTACTTTAGGTGATGGAAGTTGGGGAGTTGGAGATTCAAGAGCCAATTGGGATACTGAACAAATAAAATGGACTGAGAATACACAATGGTCAGAATCTGATAGAGATAAATGGTTTGCTGATATTATGAGATATGTCTCAAAGTTACTGAAGGAGGCTAAAGTTGATTCTGTTGATAAATTAAAAGGAAAACCGGTTGAGGTAACCTTTGAAGGGAATACACTAAAAGAGTGGAGAATTCTAACGGAGGTGTTGTAAATGGTTAAATTAATTTACAGATATAGTTGGAGAGGAGAACCGTGTTCAAGAACTGAAATAATACCATTTGAATATAAAGGTAAGGATGAGTTTGTCTACGATGTATTAAAAAGGTTTGATAAAAAATACTTCAAGAAACATAATTATGCTGAAATCTTGGGTCAATATTTAAAGGAAAATGATATTGAAGATATCAAACATAATATTTTTATATTAGAAGAATGGTTTATTAAAGAAAAACAACTTACATTTGCACTATGAAGAATTTTAGAATATATTTAGACGATGTGAGAACACCAATTAATAAAGATTGGATTGTTGTTAGAGATTACGAAGAGTTCGTAAAAAAAGTGAATGAAATTGGATTAACTAACATTGAAACTGTTTCATTGGACCATGATTTGGGTGATACTGCGATGAAAGAATACTTCGACAATGTGTCTCCAAACTACACCTTGGATTATAATAACATCCACGAGAAAACCGGTTATGACGCAATTAAGTTTTTGGTTTCATTATTCTACAACACTAATGAAGAAAGATTCAACATGAGTAGAAGTGAGAGAAAGAAACATCAATTTGTATTTCCAAAAGTATATGTTCACTCCGCTAATCCAATTGGTTCTGCTAATATCATTGGTTACTGTAATAATTTCTTAATGAATGAAGGGCAAGACCAAACTTGTGTAAGAGTAAGAATAGACCATACATAATATGAAAGGAAGATTAAATAAGTTATCAAGAGGGTGGGTCGTGGAATATGTTTTTCCGGGCCCACCATTTGTCGGGGAATTACCACTTTTAATGGATGATAATTGTGAATTACTTGTTTCAGGTGATGAGGTTAATTTTGAAGTAAGTAATAAATGTTATAGTGATGAATATGATATGGAAACTATGAGGGAATATGCTAGAATAATTCCGGAAGTCGAGGAGGAGGAACCATATAACTATTGGAAAGAACGATGTTTGGCGGCTGAGAAGTTTGTTGACCTTTCATCTTGTGACCCGGACATTCACGGAGACCGATGGTTTGCATACAATGAATGGGAAAAAATAAAAAACAAAAAAACAAATTAAAATGGAGAATTTAAAAAAGTATTTCGAGTTCAATGGAACAATTTCAGGATTAAACTATTTCTTGAGACAATTATTAGCATCTGTGGTTGCATTCCTTGGTGGATTTACCTTAGGGTATGGTGTTGGGATTGATAGTCTTGGGTTGATAACATTGGGTATAGTGGTATTATCACCGGCTGTATGTATGTCATTTGCAACCATCTATAAAAGATTTGAAGCGTTATTTCCGGGAGAAGCAGCAACATATACTTCAGGTATTGTGACTTTACAAATACTGAATCTATTTCTTAATGGGAGTGCCTTGGGAGGGTTAATAACAATAGTATTATTCGTCGTTGGATTGTATTTGATATTTAAGAATTCAAATATTGTAGAACATAACGGATAATAAAAAGAGGATTTAATCCTCTTTTTTTATTATAAGTTGATTATACAATTAATTCATTATCTTTGCATCTTCAGGGTATTTATTATTATGAAGATAAAAATAACTGAATCTCAATATTTGAGATTACAAGAACAAAGAGTTAAGGGTGAAGAAGTTACTCCCGGAAAATATGTTGTTCATGCTTCGAGTAAAGGAAATCGAGATAGTATTTCAGAATACGGAATCAGAGCTGTCTTGGGGGAATGTTATATGATTTATGCTGATAGTAATTATGGGGAAGATGAAGAGTGTGTTCCTGCAGTATTTGCGACAGATAGTTTAAAGAAAAAAGATATGTTTGATTCAACTTATGATGATGACATATGGGTAATTGATACAGAAAGAGCCGGTGTACAATGGTATAAAGATGCTCATTTTGATGGTGGGGATTATAAACATCATATTGTTACCTTTGAGGATATTCCGGTTGATTCAATCAGATTAATATATAAAGGAACAGGACAAGATACTTGGAATCATCATGATGAAGAAGAAGAAGAATTAACATTAAGTGAAATGATTAAATTAAACATCAATGTTGGTGATACAATAATGGGTGGGAAATTTAAGAATAAAAAAATAGTTGTTAAGACAATTGATAAGAATGAAAAAGGTGATATAACAATCAATGGGAAACCTCTCTTAAGATTTAGGATATTAAAAGAAGATAAGTATCGACTAGTTAGAAGAGAATCAGATATGAAAGATAGGATTGATAATCAACTTATGATGGCTAAACTTCAAAATGATTTATATTTTGTGCCATTAGAGCATTTAATATTACACATTGCAGATAATGTAGCTGTTGAAATGGCAAATGAATTGAATTTGGATGGTGATGAATACATTACATTTAGAAATCAAATAAAACAATATATCCGTAGTAATTTTTACGAACATATTAAAGAGTTTTGGGAATCAAATCAAATATGAAAATACTAATAACAGAAAATAGGAGAGATAGATTGGCGAAACAGGTATTAACTGATGAGTTCTCCAATATGTATATTGATGTTAATTATACTACAGATTCAATAGGAGAACAAAAGAGAATTGAGTATAGAAATGGAGATGGTGTTATTATGATGTATGGGGATAGAAGTAAATCATTATATGTTACTAATGATATAACTCAAAGACTTACGATGTTTAGTTATACACCTCAACAAGTTAAACAAGTGGTTGGGGAATGGTTTCAAGAAATGTTTGATTTACCTGTTAAAACAATTCATCATGTAAGTAAAAATATATTACAATAATATGAAAGAGTTAATTAAAAAAGTATTAAGGGAAGA
>Ga0181347_1000861_pt1 | contig 10202 bp, 8 predicted proteins | sample Su13VDMM110SN_FD_130102 | JGI IMG/M metagenome (GOLD analysis project Ga0181347, IMG submission 130102) | Freshwater viral communities from Lake Michigan, USA - Su13.VD.MM110.S.N | ecosystem: Environmental > Aquatic > Freshwater > Lake | place: USA: Michigan | collected 2013-07-16
GGACAAGGAAAATCATAATATTTATTAATATGACCATAGCTAAACTATACCAGAACCACAAGAAAGGAAAAGTTTCAAAACAATCCTTCTTGAACGAAGCAAGAAAAGACGCAAATCTTCCTTGGGTAACTAACTTGACTTCTTATGAAGATGCAGTTAAGATCCTAAAGAACAAAGGAGTCATTAGCGAAACAGGCTTAAACGTTGTCGGAGCTGTTGGATCAAGCAATCAGCGGGTTCAATATGATTCGTATTCTAGTAATGCTGAATTACAGAATGAAGTAACAAAAAATAGTTCAGAAGAAGATAAAGATGCGTGGTTAAATATGTTCGAAGACGAACTATCATCATCGTTTACAAAAATGTCATTATCTCCCAAAGAACACGAAAAGGCTTCTAGAGCTATGGATCACGTCGATATAATCGGTCTTTATGGAATGTTCAAACCAGAACACGCAGTAGTTGCTTTTATTAGAGATCTAGACGATACTATATACAATGAGAATACACTAAACGAAGCTTATAAGCTAACCACTACTCAAATCATAGACAGACTTAATCCATACGCTTTTAAAGACGCCATGGAGTTTGAACTATCTAAGATCAAAGAAAAGCTTACAGACGAAATCTACGAAAAGACTAGGGAGAAAGTTGCTAAAAAGATGGCAAAGAATCCAGAAGTTTATCGTGACACTCAGTTAGCTAATACAAAAGATATTCAGAAAAAAGATAAGAAGCTTGCAATGGTCGATGTCAAAGACAATAATACTGTCGACAAAGACAACGAAATGAAAAAGATAAAAGGCTTTGAAGCAAAAAAGAATACTTCCGCTCCTAAGACAGAGAATAGGAAAGGTAAACCAAAGGGAGTAAAAGAAATGAAAGGCAGTAATAAGAAGCCTGTTGGAGTTAAAGAGATAATGAAGCAAGAAAGCAAAGAGAAAGTGCTTAATGAAATGAGTGAATTCTTTAAAAAAAAAGATAGACTAAAAGAAAACACAGCAAGTCCTACTCATCGTACCGACTATAATAAAGGAACAAGGATCAAAACCCCAGAAGGTGAAGCAACGGTAACCGAAGTTATCGGATCAGTGATATACTATGAGCTAGAAGGCGGAATAGAAGGATCAAAAACGCTTAACGTTATAGACAAGATAAATTCAAAAAATATGTCTCCGCAAGACATGAAAAAAGCGCAAGACGCAAAAGATAAAGAAGAAAGAGATAAAATGTGGAAAGATTGGGATAAAAGAGGAGAAAAACCTTTTGGTGGAATGCTTACAGATCCTGAATACTTTAAGAAACCATTAGACTATAAAAATTTAATGGAGAAAATTAAAAAAGTATTGGATAAGTTGAAGCTAAAGAAAGAATCTGGAGTTGAAATAAAACCAGCCGGTGGATCTCCAAAATATGTAAAAACTGTTGATGTCGCAAATGCAGAGAAAGAACTTAAAGCAGCTGGAATAACAAACTTTACTAAAAAAGTCGTAGGATAAAATGTCAAAAACACTTCTAATAGAATACGCAACCTTCACTCCAACTAAGAGACTAAATGAAGGCGTAGTAAGCAAGACAGGAAACATGGTAGTTTCTGGACTTGTGCAAGCTTGTGACAAGCCAAACGCTAATAGAAGAATATATCCGTATCCAATCTTATTTCAACAAGTTTCTAAATATATGGAAGGACCTATAGCCGAGAATAGAGCTTTAGGCGAATTAGATCACCCAGAAAGTTCAGTAGTAAACTTAAAAAACGTTTCTCACAATATAGTAAGACTTTGGTGGCAAGGAAAAGATCTTCACGGAGATATAGAGATTCTACCAACTCCATCAGGCAATATACTTAAAGAGTTATTCAAAAATAATATCACTGTAGGTATCTCTTCAAGAGCAATGGGATCGGTATCTCCTATCGGAGAAGGTCTAGTTCAAGTAGAAGATGATCTTGATTTGATCTGTTGGGACTTTGTTTCTCAGCCATCTACATACGGAGCATACATGAAGCCGACCTTAGGACTTAGAGAGTCTATTGATACAACAATACAACAAACAAATAAGTACTTCAAAGCGAATAGGATGATCTCTGAGATCATTTGTAATGTTTCAGGCGAGTGCTGCATAAGATAATGCGTGCTACCTTTAGGACCACGCGGTTAAGCATTCTTAGACCGATGCGATACCATCTCAACCCCGTAAGGTTGAGTTTTATTTTCGGTAATAAGTGAGTTTGCATAAAAATACGGATATTTATTACCATAAAAATGCTTCGAGTCTAATACGAAGCTATAAGTAACACTTATTATATTGTCCCACTTTCCTATCAATGGACAATTAAAAATCAAAAATTTTAAACAAAAATGGAAAACATTTACCAACAAGCAATTGCTGATGCTAAAGCTTTACGCGCGTCTGCAATGGCGAACGCAAAGTCTGCACTACAAGAAGCTTTCGAACCAAAAATTACAGAGATGGTTCGCTTGAAACTTTCTGAAGAGCTTGAAGAAGTCGGAGAACTTGAAGAAGAGCTTGAACTAGAAGAAATGGAAGGATACGAAGAAGGCATGGATAACGTTGTTGATGAAACAATCGATGAATCCGGTCTTGATGAAATCCTTGCTGAACTCGAAGAACTTGCTAACGAAGGCAAAGATCACGATGAACTTAATGAAGCAGAAGAAGATGACGACGCTGAAGAAGATGACGAAAAGTTAGACGATGAAGATTCTGAAGTAGAAGATACTGAAGAAGACATCGTTGATGATGACACTAAAGTTATCGATATCACACTCGGAGATCTTAAAAAAGTGTTCCAATCTTTACAAGCACAAGAAGCTCCAGAAATGGATGCCGCAGATCTTGAAGCTGATGAAGAAGAAGACATGGAAGAACCTTTCTCTCTTGATGAAATCTTGGCCGAACTTGAAAATGAAGGCAAAGATCACATGTATGAGAAGAAAGACAAAAAAGTAGAAGTCGACGAAGAGAAACACAAAATGAAAGATGAACTTAATGAGGCTAAAAAAGCTATTAAGCAGCTTCAAGAGTCTTTCACAGAAGTTAATCTTTTGAACGCCAAACTTCTTTACATGAACAAACTCTTCAAAGCAAAGAATCTAAGCGAATCTGAAAAAATTAGGGTCGTAAAAGCTTTTGATCGCGCATCATCAGTGAAAGAAGTTAAAAACACATTTGATGTTCTTAAGGAATCTATTGAAACCAAAAAGAAATCTCAAATTCAAGAATCATTCGGATATGCCTCAAAACCTGCTGGCATGTCTCCATCTAACAACGTAATCGAATCAGATCCTTTCGTTAGTAGGTGGCAAAAAATCGCGGGTCTCTAAAAATAAAAATTAATAACAAAACAATGTCAAACCTAGTACATTCCCTACTAAGCGAGTCAGCAAAAACAGCACACTTTGATCAACATAGTGTTGCTAATAAGCTTGCTGCTAAGTGGCAAAAATCAGGTCTTCTTAAAGGCCTCAATGAGAGCGATCGCTCTAACATGTCAGTAATTCTTGAAAACCAAGCAAAACAATTGGTTGTTGAAACTACACAAACTAACGGTGGTCTTAACTCTGGCGGTGCAACCTTTACCCCTGGTACTGGTGAGCAATGGGCTGGTGTAGCTCTTCCTTTGGTTCGTAAGATCTTCGGCCAAATCGCTTCTAAAGAATTTGTTTCAGTTCAACCAATGAACCTTCCTGCTGGATTGGTATTCTATCTTGATTTCCAATATGGTAACAACAAGACTCCTTTCGCAGACGGTAACTCAGTATATGGTACACCAAGTGCTAAATTTGGTAACCTTGCTGAAGGCGGTCTTTATGGTGCTGGCAAATTCGGATTCTCTTTGAATCAGTTCACTGCATCTTTGCTTACTGCAAGTATCTCTTCTGCTTCTTTCGCAGACGTTAACTTTGATAGTTCAGTATCTGCATCAGTTGTAGTTGGACAAATTAAAAAAGTTGCAATCCCAACAGCTTCTTTGACTACTCCAAACCTTGACGGTGTAAGGTCTTTCATAGCTATTTCTGGTTCTAACTTTACTACTGCTGCTACTAAGCAATTTCCTGCTTTTACTGAAGTAGTTGGTGGAAACATCAATTTCTATTTCACTGGTTCTACAATAGAATTAACTGGATCTGGTGCACCTGCAGGAAGCAGCACAAACTGGTCAGTTTTCTTTAACAAAGCTACAGACTTCAACACACGTGGTGATTTCGAAGACAGGTCTGGCGCTCCTTCAGTTCCTAACTCTCTTTCTAACACTTCTATCGTTATTCCTGAGATCAACGTTCAAATGAAGAGCCAAACCATTTCTGCTAAAACTCGTAAGTTGAAAGCACAATGGACTCCAGAATTTGCACAAGATCTTAACGCTTATCATTCTTTGGATGCTGAAGCTGAATTGACTGGCATGCTTTCTGAGCACATCTCTCTTGAGATTGACCTCGAAGTTCTTGACATGTTGATCCAAAATGCTCCTATCAACGAAGTATGGTCAGCTAAGGTTGGTAACCAACTTAATGCTGCTGGTACTGCATTCGATGTAAACACCGCTGGTGTATATTACACTCAAATGTCTTGGTTCCAAACAATTGGTATTAAACTTCAAAAAGTTAGCAATATCATCCATCAGCGTACAATGCGCGGAGGTGCAAACTTCATGGTTGTTTCTCCAGCAGTAGCTACTATCTTGGAATCAATTCCTGGATTTGCAGCTGATACTGACGGTGCAGCAGACACAATGAAGTATGCTTTCGGTGTACAAAAGATCGGTGCCCTTAATTCTCGCTATAAGGTTTACAAAAACCCTTATATGATTGAGAACGTAATCCTCTTAGGTTACAAAGGCGGTCAATTCCTTGAGTGCGGAGCGGTTTATAGCCCTTACGTTCCATTGATCATGACTCCATTGATCTACGATCCGAACACCTTCACTCCTAGAAAAGGTATCATGACTCGCTACGCGATGACCATGGTTCGTCCTGAATTCTACGGAACTGTAGCTGTTTCTGATCTTAACGTTGTCTAACCTAACGGTAATACAATAAACTAAGGCCCAACTTCGGTTGGGTCTTTTTTTTGTCTACTTTCATTGTCACGATATTTATACTAAATCTGTTTCATGAATGAAGCCAATAGCAAGTCAGCAAAAAGGTTAAAAAACCCAATTAGATTCGCAATATCGCTTAACGAAGAGCAAAAGGAAGCCAAGACTTTCATAATGCAAAACAAAATAACGGTTTTAAAAGGTCAAGCGGGATCTGGAAAATCAATGGTTGCAGCTCAAGTCGCTTTAGACATGTTATTTAAGAAAGAGGTCGAAAAGATAATACTAACTAGACCAGCAGTTACATCAGGAGAAGAGATTGGATTTCTTCCAGGAGACAAAGACGCTAAATTGGCTCCTTACACTGCAGCGATCTATGACAATATGTATCGACTCTATAACAAAGAGAAGATAGATAAAGAGATCATGGAAGGAAACATAGAAGTTATACCTCTTGCTTTTATGAGAGGAAGAAACTTATCTAACTGTTGTGTTGTAGTTGACGAAGGACAGAACGTAACGAGCGCTCAAATGGAATTAATGCTAGGCAGACTATGCACTGGTTCAAAAATGATAATTTGTGGAGATGTAGCTCAAATCGATCTAAAGGACAGAAGAATGTCTGGTTTCAAATTCATATGCGACAATTTAGGTTCGGTGCAAGGTTTTGGGGTCTATACCTTAAAAACTAATCACAGAGATCCTATAGTCGAAGACATTTTAAAAGTATACGATAACTTTAGATAATATACAACTATGGCTCAAAGACCAATATGGCCCGGATCATCTAGTTTTACGACTGGATCAACACCTTTCGGATTCTACGATACAGATGCTTCATTTGCTAGCGATGCCGATAAAGTAGCTAATTACTGTGCTACTAAGTTAGGATATCCAGTAATGGATGTTGAACTTATTGATAAGCAACTTTACGCATGTTTCGAGGAAGCTGTTGCGGTCTATGCAGAAGAGCTTTATCAATCTAAGATAAAAGACAATTACATCTCTATAGAAGGCGCGCCCACAGCGTCCCAATTAAACAACATCGTAGTTCCAGCTTCTTTGCACAATATTATTAATATCTCAGACACTTATGGTACTACAATAGGAATTGGTGGAACAGTAGGATGGTCTAGCGGATCATTAACACTAAAAGCGGGGCAACAAGTCTACGATTTACAAGCTTGGGGAATACAAAACAACTATATCTCTTCAAGCGATAGAGTGGTTATCCAAAATATATTCTATCAAGGAGTTCCAGCAATTAATCAGTACTACGATCCATATATAGGAGGATCAATAAACTATCAAGGCGCTACTGAAAACTTTGGTTGGGCAAGTTACTCTCCTGGTCTAAACTTCGTTCTTTTCCCGGTTTATTGGGACATTCAAAGGATACAAGAGATCGAAATGTCGAATACAGTTAGACAATCAGCTTATACGTTTGAGATTATAAACAATAAATTAAAAGTTTTCCCTAAACCAGAAATAGAAAATGCGGTAATATGGATAGAATTCTCTAAAAAGAGTGAGTACTCTAACATTGCAGCTAACGGACCTTATGGTGGAAATACAGGACTCGTAACAAACGCTTCGAAAGCGCCTTATGGAAATATTACATACGCTCAGATCAATCAGCCAGGAAAACAGTGGATATATGAGTATGTTTTAGCTTTAGCTTCAGAAATATTAGGACTTATTAGGGGAAAATACTCTGAAGTGCCTATTCCAGGATCAGAAGTGACTTTAAATGGAGCTGATTTAATATCAAAAGGAAAAGAAACTCAATTGGCTTTACGAGATCGACTAAGAACAGATTTTGAAGAGATGTCAAGAAGATCGCAATTAGAAAGAAAACAATCAGAACAGGCTTCTTTGTCAGATACATTAAGAGAAATTCCACTACTAATTTATATTGGATAATATGGCATTGTTCGGTAGAAATAGAGACATACAAGTGTTCAACACAATGAATAGAGAGCTACTTGAAGACATAATTAGTCAGCAAGTCGGGTATTATAAAGTAAAACTAAATGATACTTCTACAAATGTTTATGGAGAAGCTATGAATAAGTACTATATAGGACCAGTTTTGCTTAATTGCCTAATAGAAAGAGGAGATTTTGGAGTTAGTAGGATAGAATACAATATAGACGTAACGAGAGAGTCAACATTTAGGTTTTTTAAGAATCATTTGATAGATGCTAACGTAGTTCCTGAAATAGGAGACGTAGTTTTTTGGAACGAGCATTTTTTTGAAGTCGACAACGTTAATGAGAATCAATTCATAGTAGGTAAAGACCCAGACTACGCCTATTCAGAAGGATTACAGAATTATGGAAACTCTTTATCTATTATATTGAATGCACATTATACCAGTCCAGATAAGCTAGGAATAAACTTAAATAGATTATAATGGCTAATCAAGTAGTAAGACCAACATCTCGTAGAGAGTTTATGGATAAGCTAATAGAGCCTTATGATCCAAAATATGGTAATCCTAATGAAATATTCTCAGAACCTACTAAATTAGGTCAACCTGAGATGAATAGAGCTAGAGAAATCTCTGTAAAGGATGATAATATAAGAGATTATAAGATAGGAATACAAGACTTTGATGAAGCTTTAATGTATTACTTTCAAAACGTGCTTAAACCATCAGTTATTCAGAACAATACAAGAATAAATGTTCCAATTCTATATGGATCTCCAGAAAATTGGAAAACTGTTCAATCAGATGGCTATTATAGAGACGCAAATGGTAGACTTTTAGCTCCATTAATCATGTTTAAGAGAAGAAGCATTACGCAAAATAGAACTTTAGGTAATAAATTAGACGGTAACTCAGCAAAAAACATACAGCTATTTAAAAAGAAGTATAGTAAGCGCAATATTTACGGTAATTTCAACTTATTAAACAATAGAAATCCAGAAGTTGAGTATGTAGCTTCTATAACTCCAGATTACGTGACTGTGGAGTATGATTGTTTAGTATGGACTTACTTTATAGAACAAATGGACTCATTAGTAGAGTCAATTAACTTTGCTTCAAGAACTTATTGGGGAGATCCTACTAAATTTCAATTCTATTCTTCTATAGAATCGTTTGAAGAGTCTATAAACTACGAAGTGGGAGAAGATAGAGCAATAAAAAACTCTTTTTCTTTGACTTTAAATGGATATCTAATTCCAGATTCTGTTAATAAGAGTATGGCTGCAGTAAATAGAGTATTTGGAGTATCTCAAGTAGTTTTTGGACTTGAAACTACAGATGGAAGCGCTGAAACTATATCTACTAAAAAATTAACAAAAAAAAGTCTTTCAAAAGCTACTGTACAAGACGGAACAAACATTATTATAAATGGAGGAGCTGGAGGATTAGATTCAGCAGTTGGTATATATCTATCTACAAATAAACAGGTAACAGCTACTTATGTTAATTCAACAACAGTAACTTTTCCTTATGGATGGTTAAGTGCTCCTTCTCCATTACCCGTGAATGGTCCAGAAAACTTTACTTTTTTTGTTAATGGTATGTATGTAGAACCTACTTCTATAGTAAGCTTTGTTACGTTTGGTAATACTTCTACATTAATAATAAATCCTACGCTACTTACTTATGATTTTGAAGCTAATGATGTTATTATAGGAATAGGAAAATTCTCATAATATGGCTAGATTAAAATTAAAACAAGTTCTATCAAATTTGCATTATAATGAAGCAGACGATCAACTTATATTAAGCGGATCTAAAGTACCGACTGCTCTTCAAAATCCAGAAGATGTAGACGTTGATTGGGATCAAGCTTTTGGAACATGGGATGGAACTAGAGTAGGAATTCCAGATTTTGTAATTTATGGAGAAACTTTTGTTACATCTAGTGCATATTTGACTGGATCAATTATTGTGAAAGGATCATTAATAGTGAGCGGATCATTTCAAACAAGTTCATTGCCATAAAAACTAATAGTAATAAGTTATAAGTACATTGATATTTATTGACAAGATATAATAAAAAAAGATGGCATCATTAACTGGACAAAAGATAAAAGATACATATAAATCGTTACTAAAGTTAAATGATAATGGGCAAATAACGCCTGATTTTAAAAATATATCGGATGGTAGTGGAAGTACGACTGGACTTTATCTAAAAAATACTGGAGTATTAGTAAGCGGATCATTTATAGTATCTGGATCTTTAGACATATCTGGATCTTTTTTTATAACTGAAATTTATGGTAATTTAATAGGCACCGCTAGTTTCGCAACCTCAGCCAGTCGAGCTATTTCAGCTTCTTTATCGCAAACTGCTTCATTTGCTCCTAATTATACTACTTTAGTAGGATTCAATGCATTTACTTCTAGCTATAAACTAGATAGTGGTTCTTTTGATCAAAGGACTGATCTACTAGAAAACGCATTGTCAGGATCTAAAAGACTTTACGTATCTCCTGAAGGATCAGATACAAATGATGGTACTCAACCTTATAAGCCATTTAAAACAATTAAAGCAGCTGTAGATAGCTTAGGAGAAAAAAGTCCATTTAATGTAAAAAGATTTACAATATTTGTTGGATCTGGAGATTATACCGAGCAAAATCCGATCATAGTTCCTCCTGGAGTAGCAATTGTTGGAGATAACTTACGTACTGTAAGATTAACAGCAGCAAACCCAACAAAAGACTATTTTCATATTTATGAATCTAGTTATTTTTATGGACTTAGGTTTTTAAATTTAAAGGATCCCGCATTCTGTTTCTCTTTTCCTTGTTCTACAGCGACAGCCACTATATCAGGAGGACAAGTTACAGGACTTAACCTTATACACTCAGCTACAGGTTACACAAATGGTGTAAACCAAAATATAGATATATTAATAGAAGAACCAGACGCAATAGGAACTGCTGCAACTGCAGTAGCTACAATATCTGGAAGCTCAATAACTGGATTCACTATTACAAGCGGAGGATCTGGCTATATCTCAGGAGAAAAACCATTAGTTTCTATTCCTATTCCAGTATCTGTAAGACCTTTTATTGGAACATCTCCATATATTCAGAACTGTTCTTCTATTACAGGTCCATTCGACACTTCTGGAAATCAAATTTCAGTCTTTACTGCTTTACCTTATGATAC
>Ga0181347_1000864_pt1 | contig 10201 bp, 6 predicted proteins | sample Su13VDMM110SN_FD_130102 | JGI IMG/M metagenome (GOLD analysis project Ga0181347, IMG submission 130102) | Freshwater viral communities from Lake Michigan, USA - Su13.VD.MM110.S.N | ecosystem: Environmental > Aquatic > Freshwater > Lake | place: USA: Michigan | collected 2013-07-16
AACAGGACAATCTGCTATATCTATAAGAAACATTATTCCTGTAGAAGATTATGCAGCTAAGATAGCTCCTATTATAAATCAACTTAAAGCTAATACTAGTCTTAAAGCTTTTGAGAATGGAATGTTTGAAAGAAACAATTTTACAAACAAAGATGTGTTCACTGAGTTTAGACCATATGTACACACTCCACAACCTAATGCTGAGACAGGAGAGTATAATGAGAAGAGTGTTAGAATGAATCCTAATACAGGAGAAGATGAATTAATTTATTTCTTACCGAGTTTTAAATCAATGAAAGGTGTTACACAAACATCAAGAAAATTAATTGTATTAAATGATGAGTTTAATTCATTTCAGTTATCTTCTGACTTCTTAAAGATTCCTAAAGTGGTAACTAATAAAGATGGATTAAAAATTAATATTACAACTGGTCTTGAGGTAACTAAAAAAGATTATGCATTGATGAAACAAAAAGGTTCACAAGATCTTTATAATGCATACTATTATAAAAAAGTGTACACTAATGAAGTGGATGAATTTAATAATCCTATTCCATTAAAAACATATAATCAAAAAATTAAAGCTTACGAATACTATTATAAACAAATCAATGTATATGGTGATGGTAATAGAGCTGTTGAAATAAACAAAAACTTCACTCCTTCTGTTATTGATAATGGAGGTATGCCAATTCAAGAAGAATTGAAAGATGCTGATATTGTTAATGCATTTTCTGCACAGGGTCAAGAAGAAGTTGCTCCTACATCTTTACCAACAGAAACACCTACAGAAGTTGTAACTAAACAAGTTGGTAATATAGAAGTAGTAGATAGATATTCTATTGCAGATGTACAAGCTAACCCAGATAAAATATATGTGTTTGGAGATAATATGGTAAGAAGAGGAACTGGAGGACAAGCTCAAATTAGAAACAATTCTAATGCTATGGGAATTGCTACAAAGATTTTTCCAACTAATGATGCAAATGCATTTATGTCAGATTCAGATTTTGAATCAAATAAAAGTTTTATTGATACAGATATAGCTAAAATTAAAGCTGATGGAAGAACTGTTGTTTTTCCTAAAGATGGTCTAGGGACAGGACTTGCTAAATTAAAAGAGAAAGCTCCACAAACTTATGCTTATCTAAAACAAAGACTATTAGAAGAATTTGGATTTGATAATGATAAAGGAACTATATCTACAGAAGTTGTAACTAAAAAAACAGCTGGAGAATCTACACAAGTATTGATTGGGGAGAAAATAAATATCTATGCAGGTACAGGAGAGAATGCTGAGTTAAGTAACTTTGCGATTAGACCTTTTAAATTTATTGTACAACCAAACAATGGATCTGCTTATATGGGAGAAAAAACATTTCAATCAGTGGAACAAGCTTATCAATGGCATAAAGTTCAATTTGCTGATACAATTGCTGATGGTGCAGTTAGTAGAAATGATATTGCTAAAGAAATATTAAGTACTACTGATGGTGGTAAATTAAGAAGTTTAGGAAAAAGATTTAGATTAGATACTAGAAATTGGGATAAGAGGTCTTCTTACATAATGAAAACATTATTAGAAGATTCTTTTAAACAAAACCCAGATGCTCTTACTAAGTTATTGGCTACAGGTAATGCAGAATTAACACATACACAAGATAAAGGTAAATGGGGTAAAGAGTTTCCAAGATTGCTTATGGAAGTAAGAGAAGAACTTAGACCTACAGAAATTGCAACTGAAGAAGCTCCTGAAAGAATAACAATAAATTTACAACCTGATAATAAAGAAAAAATTGCTAGTGGAGAAAAAACTACTACAATTCGTACTCAAAAAGAATTTGAATATATTGGTCTTCCTATAGGAGCTACAGCAAAAACTAATATTAATGGTGTAGAATTTAATGTAACTAATAGAGGATTGTTATCAATTGGTGAAGCAGGTGGACAAGCAGAAATTTTAAAATCAGAAGGACTTACATCTCCTGAAGAATTTAAATTTCCTACATCTAAATCATGGTTTGAAGGAAAAGGTAAAATGTACGTATATGATTTTACTAAACCTGAAGAAGTTTCTGTAGAAGAACAAACTAATAAGCCTTCTATATTTGATTTAAGAAATGTACAAATTGGTTATACATCAGGACAAACAAAAGCATTAGAAGAAATATCTAAGTTAATTGATAGAAAAGCTGATGGTCATTATTTACTAGCTGGATATGCTGGTACAGGAAAAACAACAATAGCTGAGAACATAGCAAAATATGCTAAACAAGCAGGGAAAGCTATACTAGTTATTGCTCCTACAAACAAAGCAGCTAAGGTGTTAAATGATAAACTAAAATCTACTGGTGTTGGATCTGTAGCTTCTACTATACATAAGACAATATATGGTGAACCTAATGATCAAGGAGAGTGGGAGAAAAGTAGTGACATTAAAAACTCTGTAATCATAATAGATGAATCTTCTATGATTGAGAAATCATTAATGGCAGATTTACTAGACTCAACTAAGAATAAAAACAATGTGCTCATCTTTATGGGAGATAGTTATCAATTACAACCTGTAGGTGAAGACTCTGGTTTATTCCAAGGTAAAGTGCAAGAAGTTAAAAATGACCAAACAGAGTTAACAGAAGTTAAACGTCAGTCTTTAGATAGTAATATTTTAAAAGTGGCTACAGTTATTAGAAATGATAAAAAATCATATGTTCCTACAGAATCTACAGAAGATTTTAAAGTGACAAAATCTAAAAATGAATTTGTTAGTAACTTTAAAGAAGCTGTAAAAGCTAATGAAGATGTAGCCATGATTGTTGCTACAAATAATGAAAGACTGTTGATGAATAAATTAGCAAGAGAAGCTAAGTTTGGCGAAGCTGCTAAAAACATATTGAATCCAGGTGAGACAATTATTTCTATAGCTAACTCTTCTGATTATTCAAACTCTGAAGTGTTTAATGCAAAAGATGTGAGAGGTGAACCAACAAAATTTGATATAACATTTACAGACAATTTTGGAAAATCTAGTAAGTATGATATCTATTTAGCATTTGTAGTTAACAATGAAGGATTAGAAGTTCCTACATTGTTTCTACCCAATGTAGATAAACCAAGTATATATCATGCACAAATATTAAAAGCTGCTAGAGAAAGTAGTCCAGGATTATATAATGCATTAGATGGATGGATGATGAATACTAAGAAAGGACCAAAGTTAAGTCCTGCCATATCAATTGCTACATATGGATATGCTATTACAGCACATAAGTCTCAAGGATCACAATGGAAAAAAGTATTTGTTAATCAAAACTATGTAGCTGAATCATGGGATGCTGCAAGATGGTTCTATACAGCTATAACAAGAGCAAGTGATGAAGTGGAAGTGCTACCATCATCATCTAATATACAGATATCTAATACTGAAATAAACTCTAAATTAAATGCAATTGTACAAGAAGGTGTTGAAACATTTGATACAATAAAAGATTTTTCAAATGATGAGAAGCAACAAATTTTAACTAACTTTGCTGCTAAACATAAAATGACAACTGCTCAAGCTAAATCATATATCAATAATGCTTTAGCTGAGAACAAAGAAGAAGTAATTAATAAACTAAAAGACTGTTACTAATGGCTTGTATAAATCCAAATGATCCAATTTATAAAGAAATTTTAGCTAGAGTGGGTAATCCTATTCTAGCTGAGATTGAATATGATAAACAAATTGCTAAAGAAACTGCTGCTCAAAAAGCTTCTCCAAAGTTAATTAGTTTAATGAAAGAATTCATTAAATCAATTGGTGTTGATTATAAGGTGGTTAGTAATGTAGTGGTAGATGGTAAGAAAGTAGATGCTAATGGTGTTGCTTTAATCATGCAAAAACTTATTCAAGTGGTAGAAGGACAAGAGGATGTTGCTCTTCCTGAAGAAGCTATGCACTTTGCTGTAGCAATCATTAAACAAACTAATCCAATTCTTTATCAGCAATTACTAAAAGAAATAAATGGTAATCCTATATTAGATGAAGTGGTTGCTACTTATGGTAATAATCCAGCATATCAGAAAGATGGTAGGAGAGATTATTTAAAACTTAAAGAAGAAGCAATTGCTAAAGTTTTAGTTAATAGATTAGAAAATGCTATTGCTAAAAATTGGTTTGATAGAATTGTTGATTATTTTAAAGGATTATTTTTTACAAAAAGTGGATTTGACCAAGCATCGTTAGATGTATTGTCTGGTAAGATAGCTAGTGTGGAAGATATAGATGTATCTAAAGAGAGTGCATATTTTCAATTCTCTAATGGAGAAAAAGTATTTAATGATTTATTAGATACTTCTAATCAAATTACATTAAATGATGGTGCTTATCAATTAGGTGATGTGAAAGCTGTACGAAGAGTATCTGACTATGTAAAAGATTTCTATGATTCAGTATTTAAAAATCCTGCTGATACAGAATTCCAAAAAACTCTAAATGAACTTAAAGGAGAAAAAGGAACTGATGGTCATGCTGATATTGAACATGCACAACTTGTATTTGTAGATCCTACTACAGGATTACTTAGAGAAGAAAAATTAGATGATTCTAGTTATGTATCTAAGTTAAATCCAAAGGATGCAAGAATGTATAACATGCTTAAAGCTAATCTAGAGGAAAGACTTAATTCATTTCCTGAAGGAACTAGATTCATGTCTGAGGTGAGAATCTTTGATAAGAAAAGAAAAATTGCAGGTACTGTAGATTTTCTAGCTATTGAAGCAGATGGTAATGTAAACATTCTTGACTGGAAGTTTATGGATCTTGATGCAGATAAGTATGAAGATGTTCCTTGGTATAAAGTGAGAGCTTGGGATATCCAAATGAAGAAATATAAAGATATTATATCAACTAACTATAATGTTAAGAATGAAAACTTTAAACAAACTAGAATGATTCCTATTCTAGCTAAGTATTCAAAAGCTGATTATGAAAAAGAGATTCTTCCAAGACTTATAGATATAAAAATAGGAGATGTTGTAATAGAAAATATTGAGGAAGACTTTCTACTTCCTGTTGGTATTACAGAAGAGAAGACAGGAAATAAAAAGATTGATTCTTTATTACAAAAACTTAATTCTGTATATAAAAAACTTTCAGATCAAAGTGTTAGTGAGGCTGAAAAATCTACTAAAGCTGAACAACTTAATGCTTTGTATAAAGCTATTAGACATTTGCAGATTAAAGGAAATGTTGTTCCATTAATTAATCAAGCTAAGATATTAAACAAACAAGTATCAATATTGTTCAATAGATATGCTGCTGAATTTGAAGGTAAGGAACCTTCTGAAGTGGATCAGGATAAGATAAATGCTTTTGCAGGAATGATTAGAATTCACTTAGAATCATTATCTCCTTATTTAGATCTTAAGCAACTTAGATTTTTATTGAATGATGATACAGAAGAAAACAATAAACTTAAAGATGAACTTAGAAAAACAGTAGAGAGAGTAGAAGATTATATTTCTGATCTAGAAGATTTAGATAAAACTTTTGGAGAGAAGTTTAATGCTACTAGTTCAACACCAGAAAAGGTGGTGAAAGGTATTACTAAATGGTTCTCTAGTGTTGCTACTATACAAGTGGCAAACATTCAAAGTTTATATAAGTTAGCAAATAAAGCATTCTTTTTATCTAATCAAGAAAACCTAGAGGAAGTAAAAAAATTAAACATTTTAAAGACTAACTATGATAAGTGGGCATCAACTAAAGGATTAAATAAAAGCAACTATTTTGATATCATTACAAAGAAAGATAAGAATGAATTAATAGATGAGTATGATAAAAAATTCTATGATGAATTGAAATCTAAAATTGCTAAAAAAGATTCCAATTGGATATTTGATAATATCAATAAAGATGCATATAGACAATATGTAGAAAAGAAAATTGAAGAAGAGACAGATAGAATACTATCAAGACCAAGAGTTGGAACAGAAGAAGAAGTTAAAGCTAGTATAAAAAGAGACTTAGCTAAACTATATAATAGATATAACCTTGAAAATAAAAATTCAAATGGTTGGTTATTATATGATGATGTTAAAAAGTTTCCAAAAAGAGATCTTTGGGAATCTGCAGAATGGAAAGAACTTACTAAACCAGAAAATGATCCAGCTAAAAAATTCTATGATTATATTGTAGAAAGAAATACATATTATCAAAAAATAGAATATTTAAATGGTAAAGCTGCAAGAAAGTTTCTTCCTTGGATGAGACAAGGATTTGTAGAAGGACTTGTGTTTGATGGCAAATCTAGAGGTATAGGAGAAGCTTTTCTTAGAAATATATCTATGGATGAGTCTGAAGCAGGATTTGGGCAAACAGATCCTATTACAGGAGAGCTAGTCAATTCTATTCCTAAGTATTTTACAAAAGATCTTGGAGAAGGATATTCAACAGATCTTTTTAAAACAATGGCAATGTATAATGAATATGCTATTAAGTTTAAAAACTTAAAAGATATTGAAGAAAGAGCACTTCAGTTATTAAGAGCTGAAAGAAATAAGCAATCTATAATGAGTTCTACATTTGGTAAACTAATTAAAGAAGATGGAGATTTGAAGTTCAATAATAAGAACGATGAGAACTCTAAGCTTCTTGAAGATATGATTAAAGGAATCATTTATCAACAAAAGTTTGTAGAAAGTGAAGTGTTTGATGTTGCTCTTGGTAAACTATCTGGATTTGGAAAAACTATCAATGCAAAATTAGGAATGAAAATATTTCCAGAAAATTTAGATGGTAGACAACTATCTCTTAACAAAGCAATCAATACATTGAACACCACGTTTCAATTAAATACATTAGGACTTAACTCTTTATCTGCTTTATCTAACTACTTTGGAGGTACAGCAAATGGTCTTATTAATGCAGGTAAGTATTTTACAAAACTAGATTTTGCAAAAACACAAATGTGGTTTTTAACAAATCATATGAGAGGAAAAGTTTTTGGAAAAGATTCTCTTGGAGAAACTCCTCAAAAAGCAATAGCTGCACTTGATTACTTCTTACCTTTTTTAGAAAATTATAATAGAGATGCTGCTAAAAAACTTTCATTAAATAAATTAGATGAACAAGCTGTTCAAGATTTTCTAATGATTATGATGAGATCTGGGGAAGAAGCTATACAAACAGTAAACTTTTTTACATTTCTTAAGAATGCAGTAGTTATAGATAATAAGATTGTTAATGTTAGAGAGTATTTAAAAACTACAGATGAATATAAAGCTTTCTATGCAGGTACACAAGAAGAAAGAAAAGCTAGACATGAGAAGTTTGAAAAAGATGTAGAAGCATTACTTGATGAGAAAGGTGTATTACAACTTGGAGAAATTGTAGATGGAGAATTTACTATTCCTGGTATAGATAAAAAGTCTGATTCAGTAATGGAATTTAGAAGACTTGTTCAAAGTTTTACAACTGATGCTCTTGGATCAATGAGTGAAGAGAATAGAAGACTTGTGAATATGAATGTCTATACAGCATCTGCTATGGTGTTTAAGAACTGGATACCAAGACTTGTAGATGTACGTATTGGTAATATAAAATACAATGCTGCTTCTGATGCATATGAATGGGGAAGAATGAGAATGGTATTTGGAATGATTACAACAGATATATTAAAATCTATCAATAGTTTAAAATCTTCTATAGGTGGAAATAACGATGTATGGTTAGCTCAAGTTAGAGAGCTGTATGAAAAAAAGAAACAAGACTATTATGACAATACAGGAAAAGAACTTGAAATGACTGAAGATGAGTTTATAAGTCTTGTAAATCAAAATATAAAAAATCAAGCTGTAGATTTAATCATTTTATTATCATTGATGTCTTTACTAGCAGGATTAAAAGCACTAGCTCCAGATGATGATGAAGATCCAGTTGTAAGAAATCAATATAAGTATTTATTAAAAGCTACAGATAAGTTAACAGATGAGCTTTCATATTTTTATGATCCTTCATCTCCATTCAATCTTATATCTAAAGGAGCATTTCCTTCATTATCACTTTTAGAAAACTATTCTAAATTTATTACAAATTTTTCAAAAGAAAATTATGGAATAATTATTGGTGATCAAGAAATACAAGATGATGCTAAACCAATTAAATATTTGATGAAATCTTTTCCTATATCAAGTCAAGCTTCAGGACTTCTTCCAATGTTCTATCCAGATATTGCAAAAGATCTTGGTATCAAAATGCAATCACAATATGGAATGAGGTAACGAATAGCTATATTATATCAGTTATTTGATTTACCCTCTTTCATAATACATAATTAATATTTAACTTTGCTCATATGAGAACAGCTGCAATTTGCCCAACATGTGCTGTGTATGAAAATGCTTTATGCATTGTGTACAATGGCCCCTATCTTACTAATATAAAGGTAAATCCTTTAGAGGATCTTCAATCTGTATTAGCTAAGATCAATACTAACTTAGTACCATTATCTGGTATCACTGCTCCTACTAGCTCTGCTACATATCTAGGACAAACTTATTTAAATACAGCTAAATCTATGTTGTATTTGGCTAAAGCTGTAGGTACAGGAGCTTCTGATTGGAGTCTTGTATTAACTACACCTTTAGTGACACTTGAATATGCTAACAATGCAGCTGCTTTATTTGCTGGATTAATTGCTGGTCAGGTTTATCGTACAGGAGATATTCTTAAAATAGTTCATTAATAACACACATTATGTATGTTATTACGAACATACATATTACTCACAATCCCCTTATGGAAAACGCATTTGAACAACAAGTAGGAAAAGAATTGAAAAGCATGGATCAAAGACTATATGATCTAGAGGAGAAGATGACTTCTATAGACACCAAACTAACACAAGTTGTGGACGCTATCTTAGGTAATGCACTAACAAAAACAGGGGGATTTGTTGCTGATATTACAGAGCTTAAATCTAAAATAAAAGAATTAGAAGATAAGATACAGAAACAAGAAGAATTCAAAAAGAGATTTACTTGGACTGTAGGTATTATCATTGCAGCTGCAGCACTTATACAATACTTATCTGTTGTATATAAAAACATAAAAGGAATATGAGTACAAGAGAAAAGATAGATTTTTATTTGAACAAATGGGTGAGCAGAAAGCTTACAGTATTTGTTGTAGGTTCTGTTGGCCTTTTTTGTGGAAATTTAACTTCATCTGATTGGGTGATTATTGCAGCAACATATATTGCTATTGAAGGAGCAACAACTATTGTAGAAAAATTAATGAAAGCTAGAGGAGGTATATCATGATATTAGAACTTAAAAGAAAGATATTTACAGATGATTCCACAATAGGAGAACTTTCTATTGATGGGATATTCGTATGTTATACATTAGAGGATAAGGTGAGAGATGCTAAGATTAAAAATGTCACAGCTATTCCTTATGGAAAATATGAAATAGCAATTACATTCTCTAATCGCTTTCAACAATACATGCCTCTATTACTTAATGTTCCTGGATTTGAAGGAGTGAGAATTCACTCAGGTAACAAATCTACTGAGACAGAAGGTTGTATTCTTGTAGGTGGTACTAGATCATTAAACTTTATTGGTAAATCTAGAGTGACATATAAAACTCTATTTAATAAACTGAAGAGTGTAAAAAAGACAGAGAAAATATTTATAAACATCACTGAGTAATGATAAAGGTGTTAAATTATTTAAGAGAACAATACTTGGCGGTGATCATCACCGTTGTTTTGATATTCTTTACACTTTCAGAACAAGAGAAAAATAATGTTTTATTGAAACAAGTTGTTGCATTAGAAGATAAGATAGTTGTTCTTGAAAAGAAAGATCATAAGTCTAGTATAATAATAGATAGTTTATCTAGAGTGGATACACTTATAGTTAATAGAATAAAAATCATCAAACAAAAAGAATATGTACAAATTAGGATTGTTGATAGCTTGCCTGTTAGTGGGCTTCAAAAGTATTTCACAGATAGATACGAAGAAAAATGATTCTATCGTCACCCTTAGTGAAACTGTTTCTAGGAAGGTTGTTTCTGATCTTGTACGTTATGATTTTGCTAAGAATGTTCTCAAAGAACAAGAAGTAAGAATCAAGAACTTTCAAAAAAAAGAGATTGAGTTTAAGAATCAATTAGATATAAAAGACTCTATCATATTCCATCAGAAGAG
>Ga0181347_1000872_pt1 | contig 10146 bp, 10 predicted proteins | sample Su13VDMM110SN_FD_130102 | JGI IMG/M metagenome (GOLD analysis project Ga0181347, IMG submission 130102) | Freshwater viral communities from Lake Michigan, USA - Su13.VD.MM110.S.N | ecosystem: Environmental > Aquatic > Freshwater > Lake | place: USA: Michigan | collected 2013-07-16
ACCATTCTATTCTTTTATTTTGATTAAAATCAAAATATTTTATTAATAGGTTTTTCCAATTTTTTATCATATAATATTTTTACTATTAGGTCCTTCATTAAATAATAAATCAATAATTGACATGTATGAAACAAATTCACCATATAATTGTTTATATGTTGGATGATCATAATGTTGCCAAATTAATTCAATATTATTATTTTTAAAATTATCTTCATTAATATATCTTAATGAACCAGGTCCATCTCCTGAAATATATTGTGTAGCTTGGAGGGTTTTTAATGTATAATCTATTCTTTCAGCTCCTGATATTTCATCTGGGCATATTTGAGAAGAGAATAATATTTTGGTTTTGATATCTAATTGTTCTAAAAAATAAAATATTAATTCAGTATTAAGATCACATAATGTGTTATGGGTTTTACTTAAAATACCTTTAATATCTTCAAAATAATTAGAAAAAAATGGGGATTTTTTATAAAAACTTTCAATTAAAGATAAATGTTTTTCTTGCCAACCATTATAGTTGATTTTAATTTCATTAAAATTTTTAAAATCACTTTTACCTAATAAAGGGACAGTTAACCAAATAGTACTGTTATTTGTTTTAATTTTATTTCGATGACCAAAATGGTTTTTTCCTCTTGGAAATTGAACGTTATCAAAAATGACAAAATAATCACTTTGTTTTATTTTATCAAAAAACCCAATCCACGGTAAATAGTTTGGTTGATGAATACTTACTATCATAATAAACTATTAACGGATTTAACTACATAATCTACCTGTTCTAATTCCATTTCAAAATACATAGGTAAAGAAAGATGACGATTTAAAACATCATCTGCTATAGGATATTTATTTAAATCAACATAATTAGCAAATGCGGGTTGTTCATGACACGCGGGCCAATAAGCATTAGCGGTTGGGATGTTAAATTTGTCTTGAAGATCTTTACAGAATTGGATTCTTTGTTCTAAAGTAGTTCCTTTAGGTAATATAATAATATATTGCCACCAAGTCATTACTGTATTTTCGTTTATGGGAGTTATTAATACTTTAGAGGTATCTAATTTTTCTGCATATCTTTGAGCAATTTGATTTCTTTTAGTAACAAATTCATCAATTCTTTTAACTTGAGTTAAACCTACTACAGCAGCCATTTCAGGCATTCTATAATTTGAAGATGCATATGTGCAAGTTACTCCATAGTCTAATCCTGAGATGGGGCTGTCATTGCGTACAGAACCATGATTTCTTAAAATTCGGCATTGTTCTGCAAATTCATCATCATTTGTTGTAATAATTCCCCCTTCACCTGAGGTGATAATTTTAGTAGCAAATAAAGAAAAACATCCTGCTAAGCCTAAATTCCCTGCTTTAATATTATTAATTGAAGCTCCTACAGCATGTGATGCGTCTTCAAAAATAATTAAATTATTTTGATCACAAAACTCTTTTAATTCAAAATAATCTGGAGTGATTAATCCAGCCATATGGACTAGCATTACTCCGATTACATCTTTATCTAGATTTTTCTTAATATTTTCTAAATCTAAACATTGAGTTTTAGGATTTACATCCGTAATAACAGGAATATTATTTGATCGAATAATAGCACTTACACTTGCTACAAATGTTTGGGTTGGAACCAATATTTTTTTCCCTTCAATACCTGATGCTCGTAAAGCTACTTCTAAAGCAGTTGCGCCTGAATTAGTGGCTATAGCATGTTTAGTTCCACAGTATAAAGCAAATTCTTTTTCAAATTCACTTACATATTTTCCTTGGATAAACATTCCTGTATCAAGAATTTCTTTCCAAGAATCTAAAATATAACCATGATCCTCTTGAGGAAAAAATGGTTTTGCTCTATATAGTTGTTTCATATCCATAATTATTTTTTGCTTCCATATTATACCATTCTATAAATGAAGGAATTTTAGAAGATAAAGTATTAAAATATTTTGTTAATTCGTTTGTATTTAATAATAATGTTTCATTAGTATATGGAACTTCTTCCTCTGTTGTTTTAAATTCTGGGGATGGGATTGCATATGGAGTAAATAAGGAAAGTAAACTTTTAATTGTAAAAATATCAATTCCTGTTAAATCATATTCTTTTTTAATTAAACTTTTAAAATTAGAATCTATTAAATCTACTAACATATTTACTAAATCATCCACCCAAATTATATTAAATTGAGCATTACCATTTCCGTTTACAGGGATAGGTTGATTTAAAAGTAATTGATTCAAATAAAATGCAATCCTAGGTCTATGACTCCCAGGCCCATCAATGTATGGGGGTCTTAAGATTAGATAATTATTTAAGGTTAATTTAATTAAATCTTCACAATCTTGCTTTTCTTTTCCATAATCTCCAAACTCATTATAATAAATAGCAGCACTACTTATAAAAATGTATTTAGTTGAAGATGGTATTTTATTCTTAATTAATTCAAATTGTTCAGGTTTAAATAAACAAAAATCTAGGATTATATCAAAATCAGAAAATAAAATTTTTTCAATATCACTTTCATTATTTCTATCCCCTTGAATAATATTTACTCCTTTAGCACCTGTTCCTTTTCTATTAAAGACTGTAACTTGGTAATTAGATTGTAGGGATTTGGATAACTGGAGTCCTACAAATCGATTACCTCCTATAATAAGGAGTTTTTTCATTAGATTAATTCTTTAATTTCTTCTACAGAATATTGTTCAACATTATTTGAACTAGGTCCATCCTCCAAAATACGCTCATGTAAATTTTCTCCAGGTTGAAGACCAATTACTTTAACTACTTTTTCTTTACCCTCAGGTAAATATTTCTGAACCATTGCTTCTAGTAGGTTTTCAACGCTCATGGCTTTCATTGAAGGGACATAAGGTTTACTATCTGTAGCATTTTCTAAACAATCATAAATTAAATCGATTGCTTGATCTACTGTCCAAAAGAAACGAGTTGCTTTAGGTTCAGTAACTACAACAGGTTGACCTTCAGATAATAAATCTTTCCACTTACATAATACAGAACCAGTTGAATAAAGAACATTTCCATATCGTACAATTCGATATTGGCAATTTGGATTTAATCGTTCAAATTGAGTAAATAAACGTTCCATTAATAGTTTACTTGCTCCATATACTCCCGCTACTTGAGCAGCTTTATCAGTACTAATTCCAATAATAAAATCTAAATCCATATTTAATGAATTTTCTAAAATATTCATAGAACCAATGGTATTAGATTTAATACATTCCCTAACTTGAGATTCAGCAATCCCAACATGTTTTGAAGCTGCTAAATGAAATATACCATTAACACCATACATGGCTTGTCGTACTTCAAAATAATCAGAAATATCACCTGTTAATATTTCAACTTCGGGATACTTTTGTTTTACTTCAATTAACTTACCTTCATCTCTAGATAAAATTCGAACTCGAGCTCCTTCTGCTAATAGTCGCCCTACTAAAGGAACTCCTAAAAATCCACTACCACCTGTAACCAGATATAGTTTGTTTTTAAAATCATGTTTCATATATACATTTTATTTAATTAATACATTTTATTTAATAAATCTAAATCATTTTCAACCATAATTTTTACTAAATCAGTAAAACTGGTTTTTGGTGACCATTCTAATTGATTTTGTGCTTTAGAAAAATCACCTCTTAGTACATCAACTTCTGCTGGTCTAATAAATTTTGGGTCTATTTTAATATACGAATTCCAATCTGTAATTCCAACTAATTTAAATGCTTCATCTAAAAATTCTCTAATTGATCGTGTTTCACCAGTAGCAATAACATAATCATCAGGGGTATCTTGTTGCAACATTAACCACATTACCTCAATATAATCGGGAGCATACCCCCAATCTCGTTTAGCATCTAAATTCCCAAGTGTAATATGATCAGCTAGTCCTAATTTAATTCTAGCTACACCATCAGATATTTTCCTAGTTACAAAATCAATACCACGTCTTTCAGATTCATGATTGAATAAAATACCTGAACAAGCAAATATACCATATGATTCACGATAATTTTTAGTAATCCAATGTCCATACAATTTTGCCACACCATAAGGTGAACGGGGATAAAATGGTGTATTTTCATTAGCTGGGTTTTCAACCATGCGACCAAACATTTCTGAGCTTGATGCTTGATAGAATCTAATTTTAGGATTAAATTCTCTGATTGCTTCTAAGATTCTTAGAACACCTAATCCTGTTACTTCTGAGGTATGTTCGGGAGTATTCCAACTTTCACCTACAAATGATTGAGCAGCCAAGTTGTATACTTCATCAGGGTTGCTTTCTTTTAAACAACGAAATAATGAATTTTGGTCTGTTAAATCACCTTGTAAAAATGTAACTTTACCTTCTAAATGTTTAGTATTTATTCGGTTTTTTGATGAACTTCGTCTTTCAACGCCATACACCTTATATCCTTTATCTAAAAGAAAGTCAGCTAAGTGACTCCCATCCATTCCATTAATTCCTGTAATTAGTGCTGTTTTCATTTATTGGGTTATATTAGTAAAATCTTTGTATTCGTAAAATTTATTTGGAAGATTATTTGCTATTGTTTCAATGTTTTTATCTGAGAGTTTTTTAAATTGTTCAAAAATATCAATTTTAGCTCCTAATGAATATGGATTATTTTCATCTAAAACATACAATCGTTTTTGAGGATGTCTTCGAGCATGTACTTTTAATAAATTTTTACAGATAAATTGGATATAATTTTCTTTACATAATTTCTGAGCCATAATACTTACCCCATGATCATCATTATAAATTAGGCATGGAGGAACATTTACTCCAAATTTAATTAAATCTGAAGAAAGAACTAAACATGAACCATCAATTTTAGGATAGTCAATATATGTAAAATCAAATTGATCAATTTCCGAATTTATATCATTCATATCTTTAATTGACATTCTTGATTTAGCCTGATTGGGATTTAAGTGGCTGTTTGGTCCGTCTTCAAAAATATGGTCTATGTATTTTTGGTGAACCGTAGGATCCCAACTTGAATCCCACATTTTTCGATCTGCAAAACAAACTACATATCTATATAAATTTTGTGAATCTGTATATTCAGACAGAGTTTCTAATGATTGAAGAGCTTCTTTAGGGAAAAAACTATCAGTTTCACCATGCATAACATAATCAACTTTTTTACAATAATTATAATTTAAATCTCTTCTATAATCAGCATGAAAATAAAAATCATCTTCAGGAGTAATAACTCGGGTAATAATATTAGATATGTCTAATTGTTTTAAGCGTTCTATACCTTCATTAAATTGTTTTATTAATTCTTCCTTAGATATTTTAGAAATATCTATTTTTTCAATTTTTTCTGATATATTAAAGCAGAGATCAAGGTGAATGTTTTCTTTATTGGAAATATCTTGGAGCATATTTACAATTCCATCTATATATTCTTTATATATTTCTATTTCATAGAACATAACGTGACATCCTATTACGTATTTCTTTTTAAGTTGAATCATATTATTTATTTTTAATAAAGTTAATGATAGTATCTGAGGCTTCCACGCAATTTCCTACTTTTCCACTAAATAAGATAAAATTATTATCATATTGTTTTACAATAGTAGGTCTTTCATCCGTATTATCTTTATTTGGAAGTACAGTACGGATTGTGTACATAGATCCTATATGTTTAGCGTTTTCAATATCTGGAAAAAATGGTTTAGCTGATTCAATAAATCTAGTTAAATTAGTATATTTTGGGTTTTTGATAATTCCTCGATTTAAATAGTTTTTATATACCGGGGGAATTTCAGGGGATTTGCCTACATTTTTGTTATGAATAGCATGAACTACATTTCCTCCCAAATGGTATTCACTATCAGCAAATGGATCAAAACACATAAAAGGTCCATCCATAATTACTATACTTTTATTTTTGTATTGTTCTGGGAGTTTAAATAGGGGTTTTTCACATAACTCAAATTGGTAATCTTGTTTTTCATCTATTAAATCATTTAAAGAAGCATAAGTTGCATAAACTTTAAACTGGTAGTTTTTTAATTCATTAGTTACTCTATGATTTAATAATAAATTTATTCCTATACCTTTAATTCGTTCATGGCATATTTCTTTTAATAATTGTGGGTTATAAAGTTTTTCATTAACCTTTATAGTCAAATCACACCCAGACATTTTATTAACAATATCCCATTCAAGCCCATTTTCATCCAATATATTTAAATATTGTTTAGCTGTTATTAAACTATTTTCTGTTGATATAGAATAAAAATGCTCAATATCTTGATCAATAATAGATCTATTATAATATTTTATAAAAGATGATTCATTATTTTTACATGATTTAATTGTATCTTTACTTCTTGGATAATGATAACCTCGATGGATTCTATACTGATTTATCCCTGAAGCTGATTGAAGAATATCATGTTCTGCTTCATATAGATCTACATCATATCCATTTATTTTTAATTTAACTGCTGCTGTTATTCCATATATTCCCGCTCCAACTACAGCACATTTACCATAAAGATAAGATTTAATGGTTTTACTTATAGAAGTAGCAAATAAACTTCTTTTATGATTAGCTTTAAAATCTACTTGTTTGGTTAATACTTGTTTAAGCATTTCTTCTAAAGCATCTCCAACAAATTGAGGAATAACATTATGAATCTTTGGGTGATACCATTCAAAATCATATTCAAAATTATATTTATCTCCATTAAAATCTAAAATAAATTTCTTATGAGATAATTTATTTATAATTATTTTTATTTGGAATTGATCTGTAGTAACTTTATCAGCGATTAGATAAAAATGGTGATAGGCCATTCTGTCAATTATATTTAAATCAGATCCACCCCATTTTTTATAAATAAATTTATTTGTAGGTAATGTATTTTCATAAATTAAAACATCATCTATATAAAAACATAAATTATTTTGTATTGATAAATCAATTAATTCTTGAAGTGAATCAACTGAAAGAGTACCTGGTTTTTCACAAAAAACATTTGTTTGATTTTGAAGAAAATATTTTGATTGTTCGTAATGGAATTCTGTTGGGGAGGAAATAATTACCCAATCTACTGGTGTTTGCTTCCACCATTTATCTTGAGACCCACAAACCCATTCAACATTAACTCCCGATAAATTTTTTAATTTAGAATAAATTTTATTACCAAAATTACCTTTTCCTATTTGTCCAATTTTAATCATATAAATATTTATAAGTTTTTTCCATCCAATACGGTACTGAAATGTCTTTGTCAGGGAGTCCATTAAAATGCATTACATAACCGGATTTAGTGTGTTGGAATTGTTCGTTTACTATTTCTTTAGCAAACATGCAACTCATATTAAATTTATAAGAAAGGGTTTTAACATCCACGTTTTCTTGTCTTAAAAGATAATTTAAAGGTGTTTGATCAGTACCTACACCATATGTTTTTTGACACCATAAAATAGTATTTGAGTTTTGATTATAAAATTCTTTCATAGTATTAAAAAATTCTCTATGAATTTTATTTACAATTTGAAACCCACTATTGTAATATTCAAAACAATTAAATATAGGTTGGTCTGGGAATATGTGGTGTTGATAGTTTTCCATTGATCTTAAAATCCAATCAAAATCTCCATCATCATTAACTAAACAGTATTCATGATTAGTTAATTCAAAAACATCAGGAGAATCAGGATGTATTATAGTATCAGCATCCACTATTAAAATTTGATCATAATCAATTTTATTTGAATCTAAAATATCAAATAAAAAATAACGTTGCCAAATTATTCCCATATAGTCAGGATCTATAACAGGAGTATCCATAATTAATAATTCATGATTGTATTTTTTACAAAAATGATTCCAACTATCTATGGAATATTGATATTCTTTTTTAGTTTTACCTTCTTTTTTTATATCAATTATAAAAACTATATTCTTACTCATATAAATGTTTTGTTGAATCCCAAGTTTGTCTCATAATATCTGTTCTATTTTCTATGGGAAACCCAGTAAAATGCCAAATATAAGCATATTTTATAAAAAATGGTGTTGTGTCTTGTTTTAATTGCCAGTTATGTTGAAACATATTTTTTTTATGAATTGAAAATAAATTCCATCTAGGATCTAAATATTTTACTTTAACATTATTTTTAATTAATTCATAGTTAAGAATAGTTTGGACTTTACCTACTCCCTTAATTTCATCAAGTTCAGAAGAATGTTTTAAGTAAAGTTGTTTTAAATTATCAAAAATATATTTATGTTCTTTAGTAAAAAATGTTATTCCACTATTAATATAATTATCTAAATCTAAATTTATTCCTGGATAAAATGGAGAGTATAATTTTATAGAATTAAGGATCCATCTTAAAGAACTTCTATCTATTACCCCACAAAATTCATCATCATATAAATCAAAAGGATTAGGCGCATCCCATTTAACCATAGTATCTGAGTCAACATATCCAATTTTATCATATTGATTTCCAACAAGGTCAAAAATTAAGTGTAGATTAAACACAGGGAATTTATAGATTGGGTTATGTGTATCTATAACTTTAAAATCAATGTTATTTTTTTTACACCAAGCACTCCAACTAGATTTAGCATATTGGCTATAATCTGTATTTTTAAATTGAGAAGTATTATGGTCTATAGCGACCATATAAATTAAGTTTTTACTCATAATTATGAATTTACTAAAATATGTTGCCAGTACAAAGCTAAATTTTCAGGAGTATATAACTTTTTTACTAATTCTTGAGCATTTTTTACTATTTCAGAACATTTAATAGGATTATCCATTATCCACTTTATTTTTTCAATTAAATCAGAATAATCTAAATTACAAGGAACATATGTTTCATACGGAATATATATGTTAGGATATGTAATTACATTACTCATATCAGGTTTAAGTAAAACACTTCCAGCTTGTATAATTTCAAAATCTCTAAAACATACTTCTCCCATTCCAAATGGAGATAAAGCACATTTACTTCTTTTTAAAACGTCAGTATATTCTGGGAATGGTCTTTTATTTATTTCATAAGAAATATTTTTACTATTTTTTAATATTTCCCAAGCTTTTATTCTATGGTTAGTATACATAAGGTCATTTCTTACTCCATGATCATAATTTTCAGGATGATTACCCATATAAATAGCACAAATATCAATATCTTTTACCCCATTAAATAAAATAAAATCTTTATATTGGGGATTATAATACCCAAAATTCCATCCTGTTAATTTAATTCGATCATAAACATCCTGTGAAATATTATACGATAAGTCTAAATTACTTCCAGACCCAAAAAACCATTTATTAAATGCTGATGGATTAGTATATTGTTCTATTGATGTAAGAGCGGTTTTAAATAAATTAATAGCATTGGATTCTTTAAATACTTCATAAGAAGCCATTAATGAAGTAGAGTCTGAGCCATCGAATAAGAAATATTTGCCTTCTTTTTTAGATAAGCTATCTAATCCATATTTAATACTTTCTTCTAAAGGAATTCGTTTATTTAAAAAATCAGAAGTTCCTATAAATTCATAATCATAACTTCCATCTATTACAAACTGAATACCGAATTGGGGAAATATGTTGTGGTGGATCAGTAATGGACGAAAAGTATATTCATTTTTCCCATTTTTTAAATTAGCTAATTTTACTTTTATCATTATAATGTATTGTAATAATTGTTTTGTTTTTCTTGTTTCTCTATTGTTTTTGGGTGGTGTAAGCAATATTCTTCTTCTGAAGGTAATGTAGACATTATTTTATATCCCTCTAGCACTTCATGTACTTTATTTTTCCATTTGATTTCTGGCTTATTTTGCCAAATGCGCCATTGGTAGTCTGGAAAATTTACCCATCCATTTGGATTAACATTCCATCCCCATTGTTGAATATGTTTATCTGTTAATCCCTCTACTGTGTTAATTCGAGGTACTAATAGCACATCTACTGTTGGGTTACCCTCAATAATATCAGGTAAATATTCTATTAATGTTTTAGTAGGAATTTCATCTGCATCTATCTGGAATATATAATCTCCAGTACAGTAGCTAGTTAATTTGTTTTTCCAATCT
>Ga0181347_1000875_pt1 | contig 10135 bp, 6 predicted proteins | sample Su13VDMM110SN_FD_130102 | JGI IMG/M metagenome (GOLD analysis project Ga0181347, IMG submission 130102) | Freshwater viral communities from Lake Michigan, USA - Su13.VD.MM110.S.N | ecosystem: Environmental > Aquatic > Freshwater > Lake | place: USA: Michigan | collected 2013-07-16
TAAATCATAATGAACAGAGGGAATTTTTCCATAGAACACCAGCAGGAGGCGGAGAGTTTTCCGTATGGAACGAGAGATTTACCGCATCTCTCGGTTGATTTGACACACGATACTCGAATGCCATATGGAACAAAACACCTGCGAGTGATGCCTGAAATAGCACATAACTACGGCAAGGGTGTTACCGTGAGTAGAGAACCCCCAAGAGAACCCCCAAGAGAACCCCCAAGAAACCCCCCAAGGGTGTTTGCCGACGGGTCGAATTTGGACGAATTATTGCCACTTACGCCAGAACAGAAAACCATAATTCAAAATGCGTTGGAATACGCAAATGCCCGAGCACTTGAGGCGACAGGGTTTGGAGGATATCGCCCCCCCTCCTTCTTCGTTAGATGGGTTGCCATATTTCGACAAAATGTCTCTCCTGAACTACTTCCCGTTGTTGATGAAAACCTGGCGTTGATAAAAGAACTTGCCAATATGAACCCCGACCTTCGAGTGAATTATATTGAGAGTATAGTGGATGAAATAGGTAGGAGTTTAAGCAGAGCAATAAGTTCATCAGGGAAAAACAGTAAATCTGTGTATAAACAGATTAAACGAAGTTATGGAGGTGCTGCCGCACCTGTTCCAACAGAACCGACAAGTTGTGGTTTTAGGGGGCGAGGAGGTGTTCGCCCTCCAAACGAAGCAAATTATGTAGGTCGTTTGAAAACTACATCGGGTAAAAGAGCGAGAAAATCAGAAGACTATCGCGAACGACGACGAGAATATTTAAACAGTCTAACCCCGTCTCAGCGTCTTCAAAACTGGGCGTATGAAAATCAACTTCCTGACTTACTAGGTGCCAGAACAGCAGAACAGCAGAGAGAATATAACCGCCTACAACAAGAAGTGACCCGAATAGAGCAAGTAATCGCTGATTTGAGAGCAGACCCGAACCTAACTGACGAGCAAGCAGAAGAAGCAGAAGAGGAAATTATGGGCGACCTCGACTACCTTTTTGATGACGCTCCTGTCTCAACAGACGAAACTGACGAAGATGGAGTAATCGACGAAGCACCACGCCAAGGAGATGAAGAAGATAGCGACGACGACGACGACCAACCACCACCGCCATATCGAGCACCCGCAATATCCGTAGGAGCGGGTGCCGCACCTGTTCCAACAGAACCAAAAATCAGTCCTTTTGCCGCCGCCGCAACCGCCCTTCAACCCGTAAGAACGGCAATTCAAAATGGGATTGGTGATGCTATTTATGGGAAAGAAGACGACCCGAAAAAACAGAGGAAGGGTTTGCTTGGAATTAGTGAAGAGGGGAAAGAAGAAAGCAAGAAGAAGTTCAAGAAGAATGTCGTTGCCCCGATAATGAAGAATGTCGTTGTTCCTATTGTGACAACTGCGTTAGAAATGAAACAAGATATTGAGGACACAGCGAATATGATTTTCAATCCAGATAAATATGAGAGCGATATGAAGGAGCGAAAAATCAACCAAATCAAAAAGAGTGAGAGGGAAGTAGGAATTGTTCGAGATAAAGAAAACCCGATGTTGATTATACGAAAACCGCAGGCGTTTTGGACGGCACTAACAAGCAATCCTGAAGAAGTGGCGTATGACACACAGACAGTTTTTCCAAAAAACCCTAGTTTTGGTGATTTTTATGTCCGTGTGCCGAACCCGCTTTTTGGGATATGGGAAAAAATAAAAAAGAAACCGTCTTATCAAGATTTCTCGAAGTATAATATTTTGCTTCCGTGGGCGGTTCAATTGGAATATACCGCCGATGGAGGAAAACACACACCCCTAACAAAAGAACTCGAAGACGAGTTTATATTTTTGCCCGAAAAAGGGTTGAAGGAGTTTTATGAGAAACTGAAATTGTGGGGGCGAAAACAACTGGAATTCACGCCAGAAGGACAAGCAAAAAAGAAGGCAGAAGACCGTGCGTTTTTTTTGTCGAAAGACCCCCGAACCTTGTCAGCAATAGACCAGACTTTCTATAAAAAATACAAGCGGGAAGACGAAGAAAAAACTCTCGTAGCGGCAAAGAAGAAAGTAGAAGCGGATATAAAAGCGGAGGAGGCGAAAGAAGCACCTGATACAGAGAGACTGGCGAAAATGAAAGCGGCGAAGGAGCGAGTTCTTCAAAAAGAGAAGGAATTTGTTTTGAGAGGACAAGAAGAAGCACTCCGAAATAGTTATGCTTATAAACAGAAAGTGGAAAGTGCGAGGGTGATGAAGGAGGCGGCGGCGGAGGCGGCAAGACCCGTTGCTGAAAAAATTGCCGATGTCAAGAAAACAATAGCGATATTAGAGCAAGCAGGCGATTATGACCAACTCGCTGTGTATAATCAACAATTACAGGAGTTAGAAGAGGAACAGGCGAGTGAAAGCGTGAAGGAACAAGCACAGGGTTCAGTAGATTTATTACAACAGGCACAGGTGGAAGGGGGTGGGTTGATGGACTGCTTCCGCCCCAGGAGGAGAAACAGGGTTCAACCATTACCAATCGAACCCCCATATATAACGACCCCACAACCAGAACCAGAAAATCCCTATGGTCGCCCCACTTATACAGTGCCCCCACCTCCACCACCACCAGGAGGAGCACCAGCATCACCAGCATTACCAAATGTCCCACAAGTATCAGGGCAATTGACACCCGCTGCTCGCCTCCCACCACCTTCACCAGTAGTAGGAGTTCCTGCGTCGCAACCGTTAGGTTGTAGTCAGGAACATATTGATATTATTAATGATGCTCTTGTGAATGCGATAACAAAACTGGAAGAGGCGGGTTATGACGAGGGAAATACTCACTTTATTACGGAATTAGGTTATACTCCATTAAGAGCATTATTTCGTGAGGGGGAAGAGGGAGTGCGGACTTTCCTTAATGAACTTGCCGATGAAATTGAAAGTGATGGTATAACACCAGAAGCAATTTCTTATATAAGAAGAAATGCCGAAAAAATTTGTAGGGAACTTATTCGTATGTGTCAGCGACAAGGAATTGACCCTGTGGTAGCACTTACAGATATACGAGACAATACATTACGGAGAGCGAGAGAAAGACGGGGGAGAGGAGTAGGGGGTGCGAAACCGACGAACCCCGCGTTATATGAAAAAGCAAAGGCGATAGTGAATAAATCATACCCGAAACACTCGGCATATCGTAGTGGTGCTTATGTGAAGAAATATAAAGAGATGGGCGGTGAATATGAGGACGAACCCGATGGAAAACGACCGCTCGAGAGATGGTTTAAGGAAGACTGGAAGGATGTTGGAAATAAGGAGTATCCAGTATATCGCCCGACAAAGCGTATCTCAAAGGATACACCCCTAACACCAGACGAAATCGACCCAGAGAACCTGAAACTTCAAGTAAAAGAGAAGCAGAAGATTAGGGGCGACCGAAATCTCTCGGCGTTTGTTGGGAAGGGAACACCGCAGATGTGGGCGGATGAAGGTTTTGGAGGCGACGAAGAACTGGAAGGGTCAGGTGCGGTGGAATACACAATACAGAAAGCAGGAAAATCGTTATTTAATCCATCAGGAGATAGGAGTAAAGCAGGAAAGCAGTCATTCACGCCAAACTACGAGGCGTATGGTGCGTCGGTTGCGGAAGGACGGAAGAATGCGTTTAATCTCTCGCGAAGTATGTATAACCAGAGTAAAGGGACAGAACTACCTGATTTTAAGTTGGTAAAGGATGATACGACAATACGATTTTACCGTAAAAATGATGAGAATGTGATTTTGGTGGGCATTCGCGGAACAGATGTGAAGAGTTGGACGGATTTATACACTTGGGCGGTGATTGGTGCTAGTCAAGATTTACAAACGACGGCACGGTTTCAGGGGGATTTGGCGAAGTTGGTTGCGTTTCAGAAGAACTACCCTCCATCACAATTTTATTATGTGGCGGCGGGACATTCTCTCGCAGGAAGCATCGCAGACCGATTTTTAGAGTTGGGATTGATTAAAGAAGCAATCACTTATAACCCGAGTATCGAGAAGAAGTTTGTGCTTGATGAAAACATAAGAAACCACCGTGTTTATTTGGATACCGACCCTCTGTTTATACTAATGGGACAATACGCCCCGAATACTGAAATTAGAGTAAATCCTAATAAAACCAACTACTATAATCCAATAAAAGAGAAAGACTACTTAATTTCATCGCACACAATTTCACCAAGTTATAACTCGGCATTTGAAGGAGGTGGAATGGAAGGAAGTGGAAAGACCTACACGATTGAAGAGTGGAAGGCGATTTTCGATGCGAAGTTGGAGCAGAAGCGAAAGGCGATAGAAGCGAGGGAAGCGAAGAAGAAGCAGACGGCGAAGGCGAAGCGGGAGAGGGCGAAGGCGAGGCGTGATGGGCGAGATGAACCGCCACCTCTCGAAACACCGTTTAGAACCTCTCGAACGATGAAAGCGACCCCGCCGAAAGAACCCGAACCAGAGGAGGAAGAACCCGAAGTTGAAGTTGATGAATATGAGATGGGGGATGAAACTTATTTTGTGGAAGCACCGAGAGAAGGATTGGCGTTTGCCGAGAGAAGGGTGTTTGATAGTAATAGTGAAGAGATTGGAAACCTCACGGAAGATGATGTGGGGAAGACGCTGGTGAAGATGGTGATGCGTCGAGAGAAACTTGGAGCATTTGCGGACAAATCGCCGAAAGCGAAATCCAGTAGTGAAAGTTTGCCGTTTTTCGAAAGTAAGCAACCGAAATCACCCGAACCCGAAGAGGAAGAGGATGTCGAGGTTACAACATATACATATAAGGGAAAAGAATATGATATAGAAGACCCGAAAGGGGCAGACGATATGAACTTGGAGTTTTACGCAAACAGAGATGTTTGGCAAGATGATGAGGAAATTGGAAAATTAGGTGATGATAACCCCCTGATGAAAGGGTTGATGAAACTCGTAATAAAAACAGAGTTTCCAAGTCAAAAAGATTATCGGGAGACGATGGGACTTGCTGCGAAAAAACCCCGAGCATCAAAAGCACCTGCGAGTGCGAGGGTTGAACTGCGTGAAGAGTTGGTGGCGGAGCAACCGAGAAGTCCAGCGGGTCAATTCGCCGAACAAGCAGAAACAGCGGTAGTGGCGGTTAGTCAAGCACCACAACAGGCGTATATGAAACTGATGAAGTCGCCGAGTTTTACAGAGGCGGAGAAGCGACTGCTGACGCGGATACGAGAAACAAAGATGACCCCGAGAATGAGGGCGGTATTATTGGGAAGGAGCGGACTGGCACGAAAAGTGATGGAAATGTTGGGAATTGATGAGAGTGCGTTTCAATCACAGAGGGCGAGGGCGAGAATAGCGGATACACAGGAGAGGCGAGTGAAGGGAGAAACGGTGCGACAGATGATTGGACTACCAGACGATATTGAGGTGTTGTTTCAAAAGCAGGAGGCGGGACTGATAAATTATATCGCGAATGTAATGAATAAAAAAGATGTTGGAGTGAAAATAGACGATTTGCTTGAAAAATATGTTTCTACTTTTGTGAGATGTGGATTTGGTTGCTTGAACTTGGTTGCTGAAATGATGAAATATGACCCGTTTGATGTATATCTTGCCGAAAGCAGGAATACCTCTTGCGACGGACAAGGGAAAGAGAAAGAAAAACATCTTACTTTAATGATGAATATGACGAAAGCGGACGAGAATTATCCATCATCAGTCTCATTTTGGAACACCAAAACGCGTCCTTATACAACGATGAACTTTTCTTTAACGGAACACGAGGGATTTTTCTTACCTGAATTAACGCAACGATGTATGATGCGTCTGGAAGGAATAGATGGTATTTCGGAGGTTAGAAGCACCACAAGAAATGCTGGGATGGGATTTAAACGACGAAACGAATATGCGGTGTTTTTTGAAGGGGTGAGTGAAGAGAAACGATTTACTGCGGCAATAAAAGAGCAATACAGTTCTAAAATTAGGAGTGAAATAGTGCCGAAGGTTTTCGCAATCGCTCGTGATTTGAAACCGAAAATGGAGGCGAGGGGTGAATTGATGCGGAAGAATGTAGTTGCCTCGCTGACGCCAGCACAACGAAAGATGGTAGAAGAACATAATAAAAACAAAAACCCATAGAATAAAATGACAACTATAACCGAACGGAAATACCCAACGAGCGAAGAATACCCGCTGGTGAAAGCGTTTTCGCTGAATGACCGCAGACCGAGACTGATTGGGACTGCGGGATTGAAGTCGCAACTTTACACGGGCGACTACGATTTTACGATGGATATAAGTGATTTGCCGAGAGATGTGGTTTTTAGTGGGTTGAGTGATGTTGTTTCACGAATAGCGAATGATGAAAATATGTATTTCGTGGAGATGAAAATCCAGAGCGAAGGTGGGAAGAAGGAGCGGATTTATCGCGGAGTAGAGTATTCGCATTCGTTTTTCGGCAAAATACCCTTCGATGATATAGACTTTGTGAAGGTTGATGTGGTCTTTCGCAAGGAAGCGAGTAATGAGTTTTTCGATGCGTCGTGTATGTATTCTCTCGGCGATGCCCTTGAAGCGGGCGAAAATGCGGATGCCGAGAGATTGAAGGAACTGGAGCAGGACTTCGGTGGATTGATTAGTGAGGGGCGATACTGGAAAGCGTTGAAACGCCTGTTTTCTATGATGCGTATCAAAAATGAAGAACCAGAGACATCAATCCAGTTAGTCAAGTTATTTAATAGTGAAACAGGAAAACTCTACCAAATAACATCGCAGTTGAAAGCAATCCAAACCCTTAAATGGGAACTGGATAAGACCTTGAAGTTAAGGGTTTCGACATTTTTACAAGGAAAACTCGGTATGAAAGGCAGTATCACACGGGCAAGGGTCGATAACATCATCAAAAATAACGAGAAAATAATCAATAAATCGGCACAACGACTTTTGTGTTCCATCATATAAATTATAATAAACATAATTCCATTTTATTATAATACAGTATGTCTCTCAATCTCGACAAAATCGGCAGTCCTTTTTGTAAAATCGTCGGTGGTGCTAATGACGGCAAGAAAGTTTATCTCGCTACACCAGACGAAAAAGGTCTCAAAGAACAGCGAGTTCAGTTGTTTAAAAGGGCGACAATACCCGAAAATGATGAGGGTAAGTTTATACAGATGATAAACCCGAAGACCGAGCGACAGATATGGTATTGTGTAGGGGCATCGGGCAGCGGTAAATCTTACTATACCAAAATGGTGTGTAAAGAATACACGAAGAAGTTTCCCAACCGCTCCGTGTATATGTTTTCGACGCTCCCCGATGATGTCTCGGTAGATGATATAAAAAACCTGAAACGCCCGAAGATAGATGATACGCTCACGAGCGACCCAATAGAAAGTAGCGAGTTTGCCGAAAGTATGGTGATTTTTGATGACTGCGACACAATCGCGAATAAATCGCACCGAAAAGAGGTGTTCAAGATACTCGACCAGATTTTACAGACAGGGCGACATCATAAAATATCGTGTATTCTCACATTCCATTTACCGAGCGACCGCCAGACGACGCGGATGATGCTTAATGAGTGCCATTTCGTCACCTTTTTTCCGAAAAGTGTGATGACGAAAAGCACGAAGTATATGCTTGAAAATTACATCGGCATCAATAATAAGATGATGAAGGAGATGAAAAAAATTAATTCTCGCTGGATTACCATAGCAAAGAATTATCCACAGGCAGTCGTGAGTGAAAAGTGTGTGTATATGTTAGAGGACAAGGATGATGATGATTAGATTTATTCAGTCCGCTGTCGGTGTTCTTCCTCTTCTTCCCTCTGTCGTCTCGCCTGATAGGCACAGTCGGGGCGACACTCGTCGGTTTCTGGCACACCACACGCCTCGCAAACCGAAACTTCGTCGTCGTCGCTATTTTCGCACGGTTCGCGACAGTCAGGGCAGTAGGTCTTACCGCCGATGTAGTGAAGGGTTGATAGGTTTTCTTCGTATCCTTTTTTTTGGTTGTATTGTTTTTCGGTGAGGTCGCACTCACAGCACTCCTCTTGTGTATTGACGCTGGAGGCATCATCTTCTTCTTCGGGTCTTGAAAGCGTTCCGTCGTCGTTCTGGACGCAGTCGCACATTTCCCATAGGTAGTGATTACTTCGGTCGTCGTAGGGTTTTCCACAGCACTCGCAAGTGTCTTCTTCTTCTTCTGGGTAAAGGCAATCACAGCACACGAGTTTATCTTGTTCGGTGATTTCAAGAGCACATTCATTTTCAGGTTGTCCGCAGTCGGCACAGACACGATTGTGGCAGATGGCGATGATGGTAGTCATTTTGATTGTTGGTAGTTCGTTGTGTGTAGCACATATGAGTAAAACGATTTCAATTTTTTTGGATACCACCCCACCGCAACCGTCCTGGATGACCCCCTTAAAGTTAAGCAGGGTGTAATGAAGCGACCTTTTTGGCGACCAAGTCAGTAATATAACTATCATCACTACCCCACATACTATATGCCTCACCCTCAATCGTCATACTGATTGATTTAGTGAAGGCACTATCGCTATCACTTTGAAGAATGATTACTATATCCGCAGAGGTGAATGGGACGACACTAGTTATAACATAACGATAACTCGAAATGTGATGGGATGCGACATAATTAAAATCAACTGGAAAAGACATTTTATACAATATAGTAGGTTTAATTTTATATCAATTTCCAATCAAAGGTGAAACTTAATACGAATGGAAATTAATAATAAAAACAAAAGAACAATAACGAATATAAACGAGTAAAATGACGACAAGAGGGAACTTAACTTCTGCCGACCCTTATAATTTATACTACGACATTAATGTTGTGAGTGATTATAACCCAACACTAGTCGGGACGACTGCCCCACCCCTGACCTTCAACGAGATTAGGCAGAACCCTATTATAACATATCCAGAAGATTACCTACTTTCTGTTGTGAGGTTTAGTATTGAGACCCCTACCCTTCCTATTTTTATTCCGCAGGTGTTGTTAGGACAAACGAACCCGAATAAACTGATTTATGCGTGGGGTATGAGTGTGACGGACTACATTGCTCCTGCTACTCCCGTGACATATTATCTTCCAGCACAAGAGAACTGGATTTATATTCCAGATGACCTTACAATCACTCCTCCTTCTGGTGCTTTGACCTTTCAGGATTTAACTACCAATTACTACTATGTGAATGAGTTTTCGCTGGTGCTTCAATATGCGAATAATGCGTTGAAGGCGGCGTTTAATAATTTCAACACCTTTTTAACTGGTATTGGGCAAGCAGCGTTAGGCACAAGGGCAGCGACACCTGCCAACATATCACAGAACTATTGTCCGCAGATGTTTTATGACCCGAATGGCGAGTTGTTTTCGTTGAGTTTTCCGCTTTCCCCCCCAGCACTAGCAGGGACAGCACCCCCTTACGCATACGACACTTACGACCAGAACCTCGCAAACACCGCTGGTTTTACGGGGCGTGTTATTAAGTTGTATATGAATACCCCCTTATCAGTTCTGCTGAACTCGTTTCCTACTGTGTTTCAAGGCAATACCCAGGTTGAATTAACAAGAGGAACAGAGGATATGATTGTTGTATATAACAACCAGTATCAAAACACGAATGGAGGTAGCAGACCATCTTACCCTCTTACGCCAGTCGCCTCATCGGTGTCGGCAATACCGCAGATTATAGTCCCACAGGAGCATTCAACGACTATTTTATTTTCGCCCATATCCGCCCTTGTGTTTTCGACATCGCTCCTTCCAGTTCAAAACACGCTATTATCAAAACCAGCGATTTTCAATTTTTACGATGGAGTGACGAGTAGCAATTTGCGTTCATCGGGCAATAACAATGTGACGGCACCAGTTTTGACTGATTTTGAATTACAAGGTGCGACAGGCACGAGTTCGCAGACGAGGATTACATATGTGCCGACGGCGGAGTATCGTATGTTGGATTTGCGTGGAACGACCCCTGTGAATGCGGTGGAGGTTTCGGTGTTTTGGAAAGACAAGTATAGTGGATTACATCGGTTCGAGTTGGCGGCGGGGTGTGCGGCGTCTATAAAGATACTATTTCGCCGAAAAGACTTTTATAATGCTACTATTGATTAAA
>Ga0181347_1000881_pt1 | contig 10083 bp, 16 predicted proteins | sample Su13VDMM110SN_FD_130102 | JGI IMG/M metagenome (GOLD analysis project Ga0181347, IMG submission 130102) | Freshwater viral communities from Lake Michigan, USA - Su13.VD.MM110.S.N | ecosystem: Environmental > Aquatic > Freshwater > Lake | place: USA: Michigan | collected 2013-07-16
AGAAGTTAATACATCTATTTTTTCAACTTCTAACATATGTCTAGTTCTACTTTGTTGTATCTCTTGTCTAGCTAATATGATATTTTTTAAATAAACACTTAGTTCTTCTTCTTTGTATGTTACGCCGTCAATGATTATATCTGCCATAATTTTCCTTTTATTCTATTTATATTAATTATACTGTAAATTTAGGAATACCTAACATAGGTCGTCCATCAAACTTATTTTTTTCTTCAAATTCACCTTCTACATTATTATAGTGCAAAAATACTTGTCCACATAAATCACCAGTAAATTCTTCTCTCCAATGTTCTAATTCACAACCAGCATAAACTAACATATCACCTGGTTCTAAATCAACTTTTATACCTGCTGGTGCTCCTGGTTTCATCATGTTTTTGTGTTCATCTATAACATTGTTTGAACCTGTTGGGTCAATATAAATTGGCCAAGGATCACCACCAAGATTTAATGTTGTAGATATTTCACAAGATGGTCGATCTTTATGTCTTTTTAATATAGAGCCTTTTTCATAAACACGAGCATATGAATATGTTGGGGTTAAATTCAGTCCTGTTTGTTTCATCATTATAGGCATAACTTTTACCAATAAAGTTTCCATAGCAAAATCTGAATATTGAGAATATACGTTCGGCACCTGTTTATCTTTCCAAGTTCCTAATAATGAACTTTCTGAATAAAAATTATTTTTATACATATAATCAACAGCATCTCTTTTTAATAAAAAATAATTAAATATAAAATTTGCAAGTTCATATGAAATTGCATTTTTAATAACCAAAAATTTATTTTGTTTAAAAAACATAATTAAAAATTTACTCCTTTCTGAATAAAATTAAATGAAATAGACATTCTAAAATCATTAGAATTATTTATCTCTACATAGTGTCGTAACCAAGATGGAAACATTATAATTCTTCCAGCAATAGGCTGAAAAGAAATAAATTTTAACAAATTTAATGGTAAATTTTCAGGTTTTATTTTTCTTTTGGGTTGGACCATATATGACATCATTCTTGGATCCTCTATTTTTAAATCTCCACAATTTTTAGGAGTTTTTACGTAATAAACTCCAGACCACAGTGAATTAGGATGTGTATGAGGCATATTAAAACTTTGAGGAGGATTAATATTTGCCCACATATTTCCTAAAAAAGGTTCACCATCTAAATATTCGTCTTTAAAAATTTCAAATTGAAAATTATAAAGTTCATTTACTAGATTTTTAAATTCTATATTTTCGTGTATATTAGTTGATGAGTGCCAACCTCTAACATTTGTTACTTGTTTACCTTTATCATATTCACTTAATTCTATAATCACTTTTTCTAGGTGATTGTTATATTCAACTGTTTCTATATCTTTAATATAAACAGGTGTTGAAAAATAAAATTCTTTTCGAATCATAAAAAATAATAGTTATCCTTCGGTTCCTATATTTATTGTTAATGATAATTTTTTTTCATTTTTATCAATAACGGCGTGTTTTGACCCTCTTGGAATATATAGAGTTTCTTGGGGTTTTAAAATTATAATTTTTTCATTTACCAACCAAGTTACATTACCATATATTTGTTTTACTATAACATCATAAAAATGTGAATGTTCCTCAAAACTCGGTTTTTGGCCTGGTTTAGAAAAATAAAAATTTGCGTTAACTTTAGTGCCTAAATTTTCTAATAACAGTTTTTCTAACTGCCTTAACTCATCTGTTAAATCCAGAACGTGTGATAATATTGTTGTATAACCTAAATTATACATTTTATACCATTTTTCATAATCAAGATATGAATTGGATGAATATAAAAATGCACTACTAACTTCATTTAAATTTGAAATTAAACTGATTGTATATTTTCCTATTTTGCCCACATTCCAAGGATAATACATAGGCCATCTTTTTTCAATTTTTAATAAATCTAATATATCATTTTCATTTAAATTTATTTTAAAATCTTTTACTATGTTTGTTAAATTTGTTAGTAATTCTTCTTTATTCATATAAAAATATTTTACTGGTCTATGATATTATTTAAATGATGGTCCTCCGAACCACATTACTAATGATCTTCTTATACCTTTTGTTACTGGAACAACTCTATGTCTAATGAAAGACGCAAAGAAAACAGCCTGTCCTTGTTTAGGTTTACAAATTTTTCCATCCTCGACTAATTCTAAACCACCTCCTTCAAATTCTGTTTCGTTTGATAGTAAACAAGTCATAGATATTTTTCTAACAGGAGGAAAATTTTCACCAGAAATGTTACAATCTGTGTGCCAATCATAAAATCCTCCAACACCATATTCTGTAAACTGTGCCATTTCTGTTATTTTTACACCTTCGAAGCCAAAATAATTATTATTTATTTCGCTTACCTTTTCTTCTATTTGTGAATACATTTGAGGCATTTTTTTAAAAGGAATCCAACTTACACGTGATAATCTTTTTTTAGTATCATATTCACCTGGACCATCTGCTTTTACTCCCACATTAGCATTTACTATTGGCTCTGATAAACCTGCGTTCATTATTAATTGACATTGATGTGAATTAAAAAGCGGTATAGTTGTTTCAACAACCCAACTTTTCCATTTTGGTTCTCTTATAATCATATTATTTAATTTCCTAACTTAAAAACGGGTTATAATCAACATCATAATTAGCAGCTAATGTTCTTCTAGTTTCATTTGTTCCATTAAATGGATATACACAATGCCTCGTATCATAAGGAAATACATAGAAATCTCTTAATTTCATAGGTGGTTCATAATTTATCCTAGCAAACTGTCCACTTGTATTTCCAAAAAAATTTAATTTACCATTCGAAGGTTTTTCTGAAGCAGAATATTCTACGCCAAAGGTATCTGGTAATTTTAAAATCATAACTGAAGATAGACCTGTAAACAAAGCACCTTGGTGTGTGTGAACAGGATTGTATTCGTGAGCTTTCATTTCATTAACCCAAATAGAATTTAAATGAGTTTTAGTTGGCGATATGCCATTAAAATGTAGATAATGATCAAACATACTCCCAAACCAATCAATTACATTTTTAGGCAATGCACAATTTATTTTTATTTTTCCTTCAAAATGAATTTCATCATATAAGGAATGTTCATTTTTTATTTTGCCAGCTAACTGATCGTTGGCTGGACGCAATTTACTAAATTTTTGTTCATAAATAGAATTAATCGTTAAAAATATATCCAAAGGAGTTTCATATCTCAATACTGATTGTCCTAAATATACAAAATTAAATTTCATTTTTCACAAGCCCTTGTCTTATTTTAGTTGCCGATATATTCTGTATTTCTTTCGGTAATGCGATTTCTTCTATTTTATAACCTACACCTCTTCCATAACAAATATTAGTTATATTCGGTACTTTTATTATATCATATTTACCTTTAAAGTCAATTAAAGCTTTTTCTATATTTTCTTTGATTTGTTCAAAAGTGTATGGATTAGATTCTGTAATTTCCTGATCTCTTACCATAATACAAACCTGGCCTGTTTTTTCAAGTATTTTCTTAAATAATTCAAAATGGCCTTTATGAAAAGGTTGCCATCGGCCGAGCATTTGTGCTGTAGGTTTTTTATAGTCTATCATATATTTCTTTTATAATATTATCGTAATCAAAATTTGTTATAGTATAAGTCACTTTCTTGGGTCTTTCAAATACCTTATTAGTATCCTCAAACTTACCTTTATTTATAGTGTCCATAAAAACAGTTATATCGTAAAACGATCTGTATGATTCAAATGGACAAACAAAATCCACCACAACGTGTTTAGGCACTAAATCACACATAGTCATCATACGATTGGCCTGTCTATTTCTACCTGCTTCTGTAAAATCCCAATCTTCAAATAACTTTCTTATCTCGTCAGCATTAAAGTGTGGTATTTTTTTGCCTTCTATTAGTTTTTTAGCAAAAGTTGTTTTTCCTGAACCTGGTAATCCAAATATTAATATTTTCATAATTTTATATGTCCATAAGCTTTTACAATACTCTCAGGTATTTTATTTATATATGTATTTTCTTCCTTATATATACGTTCTCTTATAGTATGCATTTTATCACCTACTACAGTATCATCATATCTTACACCATTAACACTAAATTGATTCAAACTTTGTAGATTGTGATTAAAGTGTGGTATTTCTAAAAAGTCATATATTTTTTTTATTTGATTCTTAGTATCATTAACCAAATCGTCATACTTAACTATATGACACATATGTTTATATTTTGGCGACATAGCAGTATCTATAGCTATTAAAGTTTTGGCGATACCTCCTTTATTATCCATTAATTTTTTTAATTTTTGTTCTATATCGTTTCCGTATTTGTTTGGAAAAGCAGTTGGTTCATTTTCAAACCATTTTATATAAGAAGCTAATACATCTAATAGATCACGCCACAATATAATACATTTTATAGGCTTTTTGAAATATTTTTCCATAAACATAAGGTTGCTAGGTGTCATAACAGGCCCCCTATCTATTATATACTTGTAGTTCCAATCTTTATAATAATTTTCAAAGACTGATGATATAACATTATCCAAAGAATTACTATCTGGATAATTCAAAAAAATATCTTTTGTTTTTAATAAATGCAATTCTTTAATTATTTCTAATGTAAGAGAATTGGCAGTTACAGCTATATCAGGATTTTGATTCATAAGAGAACCAAACATAGTATTTCCGGATCTAGGTAATGATACTAAAAAAAATATTTTATTTTTTTGGTTTATTATAGGGTAATTCTTGTTTGTGATCATAATTTAATTCACCATTATTTTTAACTCTTTTTATAGTTTCCAATTGCCCTACAAGATTAAAAACTTCAGGTTGTGATGTTCCTGGAGTGATTGTATCAACTTTGTGTTGTAATCTCATTTGATAAGATTCTAATTGATGAGTATTAACATTTTTATCATCAAAAGTTCCATCATTAAATTCTTTTTTCAATTTTGACCACATTGAAAGTTCTCTCATTCTGTCTTTTGCTACAAGCTCCATATTCGCTCTAGCATAATTTTTTTGATCTAAAGATATTTTGTACATTTCTAGTTTGTATTCATCTTTTTCAGTTTGAATTTTTTTTTCTAATTTTTTAATTTTAGCTTTATTTCTTCTATAATCAAAAGATAAGTTCATCAAGTTTTCCAAAAAAACATTTTGTTCTCTTACACACTGCCAATACTTTGAAGCAAATGTTGGATATTTTAAATCTTGTAATACTGATATTCTAGCTTCTGTTTCTGTTCTAAAGATTTGTTTTTTTGTCCAAGTGTCTTTTAGTTCATCAACCATCAAATTAAAAGATTTTACATCTTCAGATGGAAGTAAATTATTTAAATGTATATTTGATTCTTTTTGGATTAACTGTTTTATGTCTTTTTTCTCTTTTTCACTCATTTCATTTCACCTTTTAATTATTACAATTTTATATATCTATTTATGCACCTGTAACAGTTTTTGTTGCTGCGGTTGGAGCACCTACTCCGTATTCTTCTGTGCTATTTAATGGAGCAGGAGCATCGGTAAAACCTCCAAATACTACTGCTGATGTATTACTAGCCCCCGAACTTCTAGGATAATCTCTTGCTGTTGCCATACTGCCTCCTGCTGACCAATTTGTTCCATCATATTCTAATGCTGTAGCAGTTCCAGCTGATGCCACATAACCACCCATTACAAGTCCGCTTGTTTGAGTACCACTACTTGCATGACTATTTCTTGCGGCTGGTAAAGCTGTGACTGTTGTCCAAGTACTTCCATCATATTCTTCCGCTCTTGCTATATAAGCTGTTGAAGGATTATATCCTCCTGATATGGCAGCTGCTGTTTGAGCACCAAATTGAGAGTGATTATAACTACCAGTATTGCAATTTCCACCTGCTGTCCAAGTTGATCCATCATATTCGGTACTAAAAGGTTGTGTATCTGTTTGGTCAGGAGCATTATACCCCATAGTTATTAAACCAGCTGCTTCAGTTCCACTACCTGGAAAATAACCTCTTCCTGCGCCTGGTATATTAGTCACGGCTGTCCAAGATGTTCCATCGTATTCTTCTGCTCCAGCTGTATAAGATGCAGCTCCTCCAGCAATAACATTTGCTGTTTGAGAACCAAAACTAGCGAATCCAGTTCTGTTATTATCCCCTCTAGTTACATTTCCTCCTGCCGTCCAAGTTGTTCCATCATATTCTTCAGTTTCAGCTTGTTGTCCTGGACTACCAGGACCTTTATAACCGGCTGTAGCTAAAGCAGAATTTATTGTTCCTGCTGGAGAACCACCACCAGCTGCACGAAAATTACTCATATTTCCGCCTGCTGAAAAAACATTACTTCCAGGAAGCGTTGTTCTATATTTTAATGTATCAGAAGTTGTGTTATACCACACCTGACCAATTATAGGATTAGATGGATCAGACGCTGTTGATTGTACTTTATAACCTTTGACTCCTTGATATGCTGCCATAAAAAAATCCTAAATTCTAATATTAATTAATATTAAGTACCTGTAACCGTTTTTGTTGCTGCAGATGGAGATCCTGCACTATACAATTCCGTAGTAGCAGATGCAGCAGATGGGTTGGAACCAGCAAATACTAAAGTTCCTATAGCAGCAGATTGTCCTGATGCTCTATTGCCTTCTTTTGTCGCCGCCATACTGCCTCCAACAGAAAAGTTTGTTCCATCATATTCAAAAGCTGAAGATAAAGCAGAAGTAGAATTACTTCCTCCCGCTACAATTCCATTATTTTGACTACCGCCGGATGCTGCAGCATTAAATACAGCAGGTGCCGAATTTACTGTTGTCCAAGTACTTCCATCATATTCTTCCGCTCTCGACAAATATGTTGTGGAAGGATTATAACCTCCAACTAAAACAGCTGCTGTTTGAATGCCAAATTGAGTGTGATTATAACTACCTTGTTGACAGTTTCCTCCTGCTGACCAGTTTGTTCCGTCATATTCTTGACTACCTGGTTGTGTATCTGTTTGGTCTGGATCATTGTATCCTTGAGATATTAAACCTGCTACCTGTGTTCCGCTAGATCCCATATAAGATTTAGATACAGGCAGGCCATTTACAGATGTCCAACTTGTTCCATCATATTCTTCTGTTGCGGAAGTATAAGGATTACCACCTCCACAAATTGCATTTGCTGTTTGAGATCCAAAAGAACCAAAACCAACTCTTTGAGTTGATCTATTTAAACTTCCTCCTGCAGTCCAAGATGTTCCATCATATTCTTCACTACTTGAAAAAGTTGTTGGACCGCTAGCACCACCTGAAGCTAAAGCAGATATGTCTGTTCCTGCTGGAGAACCTCCTCCAGTGCCTCTTGCTTGAGCTAAATTTCCTTCTGCTGCCCACACATTAGAACCAGGAACCGTTGTTCTATATTTTAATATATCAGAAGTTGTGTTATACCATATCTGGCCAATTGTAGGATTAGATGGATCAGACGCTGTTGTTTCTATCGTTTCTCCGTAAATCTGTTGATATGTTGACATTTAAATCTCTTTGTTATAGTTTAGTTTTTGTGGGAGGTTTTAATCGACCTGCTCCAGTTAATAATGTTTTAGCTTCTTCAGTTAAAGAACTTACATAGGTATTATAATTTGTAACAGCAGTTTCATAATTAGCATCAAGTATTGTTTGTGCTTGTAATTTTGTTTTAACTACACCAGATACTCTTGCTATCCAGGCATTTCCTTCATTTGTATCGCCAACGGCCCATATATTTTCAGCATAACCTATTAAATCAAATTGTAATCTATCTTGTTTTGTGTAAAAATTTTTACCTGTATTTGTTGCTTGGCAGTATATTAAATTCATATATTTTTATCTCCTTTTATTTTTGAGTTAATAACCAGCCTTCAGAAACTCCAGAATAAACTAGAGAAAATGCTGCTCGCTCTGTTGCAACGGTTAAATTTTCAGCTATACCTTGTATTTCGTGACCATTTCTTGCAACTGTTAAATTGTTTGAGTCAAAAGTTCCTGCAACATCTATAATACTTACAGTATCACCTAAAGTGGCTGAAGTAGGAAGTGTAAGAGTATGTGCTGCTGATGTTGTATCAATAAAATAACCTTCTCCGGCAACAGCGGTTGTATTAGTAGAACCATCTGCTGTAACGACTGCTTGCCAATCAGTTCCACCTGTAATTTCAAGTGTGTCGCCAACAAGTGCAGCGCCAGTAAATTTTAATGTGCCACCTAATGGTATTGAAGTAACTGTTGAAGTTTCATCAGCAAATTTTATTAAAGCATTTGTTAAAGATGAATTTCCAATATTTGATAATGTGTTTGAACCACCACTGATAGTTTTATTTGTTAGTGTATCTGTTGTTGTTACTCCAACTAAAGTATCTGTAACAGCTGGTAATGTTAATGTAAAATCACCACCAAGTGATGCTGGAGCTAATACACCAATATAATTTGTTCCATTAGCTGTTGTTTCTCTAAAACGAATTTCTTTTTGATTATCTATAATTACGTTTACGGAATTAGTATTTGCTGTATCTGATAAAGATAATACTGTTCCTGTAGCAGTAGTTGCTATACCTGCTGAACTTGCTGGTTGGTTTCCTAAATATGGCATATCTTACTTTATCTCCTTAAATAAATTATACATCTTCTAATACTGAAATTGTTGCATCAACAGCGGTACTAGCACCAGAGCTTACTCTAATAACATCGCCGGCTGTTCCATTGTGTTGAACAACAAGTTTATTTCCTGCCATTACCTCTAAAGAGGAACCAGAAGGAAGTGTTGCATCTTTTATAATATGAACATCATTAGAACCATCAAGGTGATCTAAAAATACTGATACTGTAGTTGTCGATGCAGATTTGTTTGCTAGATTTATTCCTATTATAATAGATCTCAATGCTGTTGATCCTGCTCCTGCTGGTACCGAATATACTGCTGAAGCTGAGGCTCCTGATGAAGTGTTTACACTAGGTACTGCAAATCTTTTAAAATCGTTGGCCATTATTTTCCCTTAAAATTAATTAATTAATTTATTATATTTATACAAATCATATCTTTTATAATAAAAATTTTTATAAATTTTTGTTTTAATACTATTTATCAACATATTACATCATAATATTTGTTATTAATACTATTTATCATACATTATCTTTAAAATTACAATTTTAACCTAAAGCTATAGCCTGAGCTATTGCAAAAGGTTTTGTCGCTACAGATTTACCATTTATCGTTATATCTGTAGTTACTGCAATACTTGTTAATCCTGTTATAGCACTATTTAGAGCAACATTTAAAGTATCTGTCGCTGAAACTGTAACTGATATATTTGTATCTCCTACAACATTTAAAGTATCATTTTGACTAATAGATTGTATTGAAGATGTTGAGTCTCTCAATGTAAAAGAAAATGAAGTTGAAAGAACATCATTTATAGCTCCAACTAAACTACTTGTAGTTGTTGTGGTTAGATTACTTAAATCACCGACATCTGTAGCCAACGAATTAAACGTTGTTCTAAATGTTCCAAGTGTATCTGTTGTTGCTACCGATTTTAAAGCCATAACTATTTTTTAAGTACCTCTTTTAATAAGTTTTTAATTTCAAACAATTCTTGTTTCAATACATTAATTTCTTTTATAGTATTTCTTATTTCATCACTTTGTTGTTCTCTACTTCTTATACGATTCATATAAATCTGATATTCATTTTTAGAAGTGTTAACAATAGCATTTGATCTTACATCTCTTGCTAATGAATCATGGCCTTCTACTTTAATTTTCATATTATACCGCTAAAGCTATTCCTCTTAAATCTCTAATAATTGGAGGATAAGAAGAAGTTGATCCTTTCATAACTATCTTAATTTGAAATGCCGTAAATGGGCTTAAACCTGTATCAGAATATTTGTATTCTTTAAATACATTTTCGTTTTCTGCTGGCGTTACTGTAATATCTTCTTCGCCGGCTGTATTAAAAGGTGACCAAGCTAATTCATTTATATTTCTTACTTCTTCAGCACCTGAAACTCTATAGA
>Ga0181347_1000882_pt1 | contig 10081 bp, 17 predicted proteins | sample Su13VDMM110SN_FD_130102 | JGI IMG/M metagenome (GOLD analysis project Ga0181347, IMG submission 130102) | Freshwater viral communities from Lake Michigan, USA - Su13.VD.MM110.S.N | ecosystem: Environmental > Aquatic > Freshwater > Lake | place: USA: Michigan | collected 2013-07-16
ACATTGATCGCATCGCCTACCAGATTGCGTCAAACAACTGTGCCGACATCAAGCATGTCAAATGGCAGATGTCTGATGACTGGTACCAGATTTTTGCTATCGGTAACTACAACGTGTTGTTGGTTCACGGCGACGAAATAGGGGCGTTCGGCTCTATTCTGCGCAAGGTTTCAGCCTGGTCTACCGGTGTCGTAGAATCATTTCATGACTGTTACATGGGGCATTTTCACACGCCTACAGCTCTTACCATGGCAAACGGTGGTCGCGTGTTCGTGACAGGTTCCCCAGAGTCGCACAACGAGTATGCCCGCACGTTTATCGCTGCTGTTGGTAAGCCAAGCCAACGCCTACATTTCGTTGACCCGATCAAAGGTCGTGTCACTTCAGAGTATGTGTGCTGGCTATGAAACTTTGCTGCCAGCATTGTGACGCAATCATCGAGCATGATGAGACAAAAGTGGCTTCTTGTCTCTGCGATCCCGATGCTCCAACGTGGGTAGCAATAGGCCGTGATGGTCGCATTATGTCTATGTCTCATGCCAGCTACGAATATCTGTCGAAAGAAAACTAATGACTTGTCCTTGGGCTTTAGTAGCAGTCCATTGGATTGACGCGTTTGATTCAGATAATGGTTGGATTGAATTAGATAATTACAAACCTGAAGTTTGCAACGTGGTTTCTGTAGGTTATTTGTGGCCTGATTGCTTAGTTAATTACATAACAATAACCGGATCTTATTTTCCAGATGAGTTGCCAAGCTTAAAAACGGTTGGTATGGTTACACATATCCCAACGAAAATGGTCGAACAGGTCGTTGTCTTGGGTCAACCAAATTTTACGTTTAACAAAGGGGTACACAATGACAAGGTACAGAATTTCTAAACCGGTTCACGGTTCGCAAGAATGGCTAACAGCAAGATGGAAAGATGAAAACGGAAACGCTCGAATAACAGCTTCTGTAGCTGGCGTTCTTCATGGGGCGCATCCATTTATGAGTGCTGCAGATTTGGCTAGTCAACTGCTCAGCCCAACGCCACCAGAACCAACTAAGCCCAACGCCGCAATGGAGCGTGGCAACAGGCTTGAGCCCACATTGATCAAATGGGTTGCTGACAATCAGAAGCTTAATTTAATAACGCCCGAAGAAATGTATTGCTACGAAGAAGATGGCGTTCGTTTGCTTGCAACCATTGACGCTATGAGCCTGGCTGAACCAGGTTACGAAAGAGTCTTTGAAGTGAAGACAACCAACAAACAATGGCAAAAAGTGTTGCCTGATTATTGGTATTGGCAGGGCGTACATCAAGCTATTTGTACTGGGGTACACAGTATTGACTGGGCAATTTTTGACTCGAATCTAGAACTGCATTATTATGTGCAAAAAGTTTCTTCTGACGAAAAACAAATTCACATTGAGGCTTGCCGTCGTTTCTTGGCTCAGATAGATATGGGTATGTTGCCAGAGGGTGTTCAGTACGAGTACCGTCATGTAGCGAGCCAGCATCCCGCAGGTAACAGAAACCTTACGGTAGAGTTGCCGGTTGAAGCAATTGCTCAATTACGAGAGTTAGAAGTAATAAAGAAAACTAGAAAAGAAATAGACGAACAAGAAGATAAAATCAAAGCAGAGATTTGTGGCTTGTTGGGTGATGCCGAGTTTGGTGCCGTAGACGGCAGGCTTGTCATTACTTGGAAGACCGCATTTCGTAATTCATTAGATCAGAAACGGTTAGAAGAAGAACACCCAGCGTTAATAGAAAAGTTCCAAAAACAAACGACGTTCCGTACGTTTCGTACGGTAACAAAAGGAGAAAAGTAATGCCAGCGTTTAACTTAGACAATTACGAAACAGTCGAAGACAGGCTTGCAAGATTTTGGCAAGAACACAACAAGGGCCGAATTCTGACCTCAATTCATTATTATGACGAGAACCGGATCGTTGTTCGAGCCGAGATTTATTTTGATCGCGACGACAACAGGCCAGTTGCTACCGGCTACGCCGAGGAAGTTCGCGGTGCGTCGCCAGTCAATAGGACAAGCCACGCTGAGAACGCCGAGACAAGCGCAATCGGCAGAGGTTTGGCAAACTGTGGTTACGCCGCCAAGGGGTCGCGTCCGTCCCGCGAGGAGATGGAAAAGGTGGCTCGCGGACCCGTTGCCCCGCCGCCAGTTTTGACCGCCGATTTATTAACCAAGTTTCGGACCGCCTGCCAGAACGCAAAAATTTCGCCAGAAGATGTAGCTCTTAAAGCTGGTTTGGATTTGCACGACCTTAAGGACAGCGATATGCCACGCCTTAGGGATGCATTTAAGTCAATGCAAGAGCAAGCCAAAGTACCTACAGCAAAGCCTGAAAATACGGTTCTTGTTTCCGTAGACGATGTTGTTGAAGCATTCAACGCAACAATCATTGAACCTGAAGTTAAAGACAAAACAGCAAAAGCAAGTAACGCGCAAATTGGTAAAGTTCGTGCTTTGCTTAACGCGGCTGGTTACGTTGAACGCAACGATCAAGCGGATGCAATATCAGAGATACTTATGTTTCGTGTTGAGAAATTAGATTTTCTTAAAAAAGGCGATGCCGACAATGTGATCAAGGTTCTTCTTAAGCGTCAACAAAAGTAATGTATGAAACAGAGCGCAAAGGTGACTGTCAAGGGAACAAAGATAAGTGCGTTCTCAGCGATTGTCCAAAGTTCGGCTTACTCGGACGTGCTGGTCGTGATAACAAACGGCGGGTCAAGGGATGCGGCGATCCTGTGGCTCGAGGTAAGCGGAACCGAACTAAGGGTGATGCAAAGGCACGGGTGGCTCGTCGCAAACTTGGTTTGTCTGCTACGGGCAATGCGGGTTCTCGTCACGAAGAACACTGGGGCGGTCTTTTTAGGGTGGAAAGTAAAGCCGGGGCGCAAGTCGGTCCGATTGCTACGCGATTTTACGATGCCAAACTTCAATCAGATGCCTCCAAAGCCTTAGGGGATATTAGACCATTTGCTATGATTGCTATGCCTGATGGCAAATCAGATGGGATTGTGCTTATGACACTAAATGAATTTGCAGAATTGATTTCATTAATCAAGGACGTAACGACAACATAGGGTGCCCTTTTCCTTTGAAGGGAGTTGTCGTCCCCCTGCCCAAGTTTTCGTAGTCGTTCTTTGGGAGGGGGCGAAACCCACTATTTAGATTGGAGTCCAATGAAAACAACAAAGTTATTGTCTTTAGCTATATCCATACTTATGATGTTTGGAGCCACTACCACCAACGCCGCCCAACGACCCATCCAAAGGTGTGCTGAATGGTGGGCGCTTGCTAAGCAAGCTGGTTGGCATGATCGGCACCTACCTACCCTTGATTACATCTTGTGGAGGGAGTCGCGTTGCAATCCTAAAAGCATTAACAAGGTCTTAAACCAAGATGGTTCTTGGGATTACGGCTTAACGCAAATCAATGACAGATCTTGGTGCAAGACCACTAGATGGTATCCAGACGGATACTTGCAGTCATTAGAGGTTTTGGATTACTGTAAAGACTTATTAAATCCATACGTCAACTTAAAGGCCGCTAAAAGCTTGTATGACTACAGCCAAAAAATCAACAACAACGGGTTCCAACCGTGGGGGTTATAGTTATATGGAATTAATGGCAGAATTAACTTTGGTCGATTCAGAAGCCAAATGGATGTCTAATGCCGCTTGCAGTAATATGGACTTTAACGTTTTTTTTCCAGACCAAGGTCGCTCTGATGCCGCAAAAATAGCTAAAGAGGTATGCAAGTCTTGTCCGGTCAAAGATAGGTGCTTGGAGTTTGCCAACAACAACGGAATTATGTACGGTATTTGGGGCGGGGTATCCGTGACAGAACGGAAAAGATCTGGTAAAGTTAGAACAATCAGATGAGCGAATCATATCAAGCAGAATTGTCGTTGTGGCAAGCACGAACAGATGATATGCAGGTTGCTCTTGACCGTATGCGCGAGCATCGAGATGATCTCCAACAGGAGAATGCCAAGCTGGCAGAACAGTTAAAAGTTTATTCCAGCATGGTCGAAAGAATGAGAATCGCTTTAAGCGAAGGAAGGGAACTATGAGTGCTAGTTGGTACAAGTTAAAGTCAGGCGATTGGGGCGTCAAGATCAAACATGACGGTCAAGCAAATGAAGAAATAGAAGTTACTAATTCCAAGGGTGAAACAAAAAAGGTGTGGCTTGTAGAAAGAGCTGCTAAATTTGATGACGCTCAATTGTGGTCAGTAACACAGGAAGCACCGGTAGCCGAAGAAATGTTTTAGTTATTGTCCAGGGGGACAATTGAAACAATTATGGAAATGCCCTAAATGCGACAACTTTGTCGTTTTATACATTAACCCGTCGATGCCACCCACATGTCGTAGTGTGAGGTGGCATTCGACATCTACAATAGAAATGGAAGCACACAATGGACGAGAACCTAAATTTAGACTTGATCACGCAGGGCCACGATAAGGAAGTTATAGCCGATTTATTATCAGAGCTTTTGTATCTTGCTTTGACCGGCAACCCAACCATCCGTCTTGCATTAGTTGATTTGTGCGAAGGCCTTTGCGATGTATTAGATGCTGACACAATTGAACGCTGCAAAGATTACGCACGTTATCGCAAGAACGAGTACGCCAAAACTTTGAAGTAACGCTACCGCTACCGCTACCAAAACCAAACTCTCGCACGTTCCTACCTCTGGGTCGGCTGGCTTGACATTCGGGGTCGGGTCGGGTCAAATGCTCGGGTCGGCAACAACGCCGACAACGAGCAAAGGAGCAAGGCGATGAAGTTGCTAAGCGAAATCACGGTTCGGCGAGAAAAACAAGGCAGAGTTGCTAAGCGCAAACTCTACGAAGCACTATGCCCAAAGTTGCTTATCTATGTACCGAAACACCAGCAATGCGTTTGTGGCGAGGCTCACCAATGAATAACCAACCAAACAAAGGAGAAAGCAATATGAACGAGGAGAAAGACATACTCACTCAAGCAGCAGAGATAGTTAATGCTTCTGCTAAAGAGTTAGATGGCGAAATGAGAAAAGAACAACTTAGACATTTCGTAGCCATTGAGGGCGAGATGTATAAGCATTTTGGCTTTGACGATGAAGCATCTTATATGTTTCATTTGTCAGTTATTGCTGAAACCCCAGAGGAAGTAGAAGCACTTGACGAGAAGTACAAAGGCTCTGAGTCAATGACCATAATGAACCCTAGTGGTGATAAAGATGTCCACTCTGCTATGGCTGTTAAGGCTGTAAGCAAATCAGACAATCTTTACGACTTGCTTAATAACAAGTTAGGTGGTCTGCGATTTGCTCAAGACAGCCACAGCGTTGGCTGTATTGTTCGTTGTGGTGCTTTTATGTCTGCGACTGAAGGCGTAAAGCCAAGCGAAGCAGAGGACAAAGAAGATTGTATTATCACGATAATGATTACAAACGATTGTGTACAAACGATTGTTCGTAAAAGCACAAACCCTGATGAGACTATTAGTCAGCAATCAGAAATAGAGGACTATGAGCCAGGTAAGCAAAAACTCTTAGACGCTTTGTTTGATTACTTCTTTATACCAAGAATGATGAGGGTCAATGCGCCTGAACTGTTTGAGGCATTGCTTAAAGACTACGAAGCACAGGAGCGAAAGTGATAACGCAACTTCTCATATTCTCTATTGTACCTATTGTAATGCTTATTGCTTACAATGTGTATATCGAGGTAGAGGCTTTCCTTGAATGGAAAGAGTTAGTAATACAAGACAAAGAAAGACAACAACAAACCAACAACAAAGGAGAAATACAATGAATACCAAGAAAACTGCTATACCAAGCCTTACGGCTTGGGAGAAGGCTGAGTTTGCTATAGCAAACTCATCACGGGTATTGCTTTACGGCTTACCAGGTACAGGCAAGACATACTTCGGATTAACAAAGGGGCTTATACCAAACGCAAAAGCGTATCGCCTTATTTGTACTGAGGAAATGACTGACGCTGACCTTATCGGTGGCTACAGGCAACAAGGCAACGGAACTTGGAAGTTCCGTGAAGGCGTTGGCATTAAGGCTTGGCGTGAAGGCGCAAGGCTCGTAGTTGATGAAATCAACCGTATGAACTCTGATGTTGAGAGCAGACTTATGGCTCTTACAGACACAGAGGTAAGTGCGTCTTGGCAAAACGAGGAAACAGGTGAAGTGATTAAGCCTCACGCAAACTTCAGCGTTGTAGCCACTATGAACGGTGAGCCAGAGGACTTAGCACCAGCGATACTTGACCGTTTCGTTGTTCGTTGCGAAGTCAATACGCCACACCCAGAAGCCATTGACGCTTTGCCCGAGTACCTTCGTGGTTTAGCCAAATCGCTTACAGACCCAAGCGCAGACCACCGATACTCAATACGCAACTTTGTTGTGTTTGAGCAGTTGTTCAGCAAGACAAATGATCTTGCTAGGTCGGTACAGTCTGTGTTCCCTGAGTCATCAGACCTCATCATTGACGCTTTGGCTATCTTGGCTAAAGAGTCCAAAGAACAGGGTGTCTTGTGACTAAGCCTCGCAAACCTAAACGCAAAACGGCTAACGGCTCACCAGCCGTATTGCCTAAGCGACCAGAACAAAAGCACACTAGGTATTCCAGCGTAGGCAACTTTGCTGGGACACTAGACAGTGTTTCTTTATCCATTAGCACTACTGCCACTAAAGACAACGAGTACACAGTACCAGACTTAGAGGGCGATATATATCGCACTCTGCGACAATACGGTCTGATTATGGCTCGTTATCAAATAGTGGAAAAGGACAAGTTTGCTAAACGATACAACCACGAAATGAAACACATAAATGCTGCTTGCCGAGTAGTTGCTAACTACTTGTTTCGCAATATTTATGAAGCAGACCCCACAGAAGGTACTGTTCATCTCCCACCATTACTAGCAGCAGCACAAGCACCATTGCTGAGTGATGATGTGATGATGGCAATAACTTCTTATATGGGTACTGACGCTTTTATTCCTTTGATGGAAAGCGTTAAAGACCCTGATGCTTTAGATGTTTTGCTTAATATTGATGGTTGTATTAGGCAACTTATAGGTGATCACACAGACGACGAAGGTAAAATAACAAATACGGCTTATCATTTGAGTCAGATAATGACCAATATCAACAATAATGACAAGCGTTTACAGCGTATGGCGTTAGGAAGTTACAGACAAGTTTGTGATTACATACGCTATATACCTAGTGTTGTGGAGCGCAAAAGACGCGAACGCCAATCAGAGCAAGAGCAACAAGCCAAAGAAGTTGAACGGGCTAAAGAGGCTCAAAAGAAAGCCAAAAGGGAAAGAGAAGGTAGACCTGGTAAGGGTCGAGCCATAGAGTCAAGTGTTGATAGTGGTTGGGAGTTAGCCGTTATTGCTAAACCTGAACTATCAGTATCTCATACCGGCTTAATAGGCAGACGCATTAGGGCTGCCAGAGAGGGCAAGTATGTCAGGGACTTAGGGCGCATTATCTCAGACCCAGAACAGCGTGTGTTTGGTCGTAAGACCAGAGCGTTGGGTGGTGTTGTGGTAGTGGACTGTTCGGGTTCTATGAGCCTTACAGAAGAGGAGATGAAAGCGATTATGCGATCATCAGCAGGCTGTACGGTTATTGCTTACTCGTCAGGTGGCTCAGGTAGCAGAGAAGAACCCAACATATGGCTCGTTGCTCGTAGAGGCAGACAGGTAAGAGATTTACCTGATTTCCCTGGTGGCAACGGCGTAGATGGTCCAGCATTGGAGTATGGGCTTAGTTTCCGTACGCACAATGCCCCAGTTGTGTGGATATCAGATACCTGTGTTACGGGCGCAAGTGGTTACAACCAAGCAAAACTTAGAGCGCAATGCTTACGGTTATGCCGTTTGAACAACATCTACATTGCCCCTAACTGTGAGCAAGCAACAGAACTACTTAAGAAACTACAGTCAGGTCAGAGAGTTAACTATAAACCACTAGAGGAGGACAAAGATGACTTACGAAGATGAGGTAATCAAGGAAGCAGAAAACATAATGGCAGATGCTATGGTATCTATGGCCCAAGAGCGTAAGAAAGAACACATACACTCTTTGCCACTAATCACCAAAGGCTTCTCCAACTTAATCCGAGAGCGAGAAGGCAAGATACATCTTGGCTACATACAACCAGACGAGGAACTCAACTTAGACGCAGAGATCATTGCTTCTAAAGCACCGAACAAGTCTGATGTAGAGAAATCACCAAATGATTTCACTAGCGCAAAGATGTCTGTGTTCTATTCGTTTAAGGATATGGCAGAGGCAATGGAGTGTTTAGAGATGCCATCAGCAGCCCTATTGGCTCACGAGATAAACCCAACAGGTACAGCAATGTATATGCTTTATAAACGCAAGAAGTATGACATCGCTGTACTCATTGCGGCTAACTGCCTTACAGTATCAAGGGTTATGGCTAACAATGAAACGGTTACAGAGTCCACAGACCTTATGGAGAAAACCGATGGCTATGATACGCCAGAGAAGTTCTTTGGGGCTTGTGGTATTACCGAGAAAGAAAGCCATCTTGTTAGGCAACTATTAGAGTTTCACCTTAAACCTCAACTTCTAAAGCAACAGTTCCCCAATGCTTACAAAGTGACTATGGAGACACTCCACAAGACGATAATGGGACAAGATGATGAGGAGGAATAACCAATGGCAATGTTCAAAGCAACTTCGATATTTACTATCGGATATATCATCACGCTTGGTGTTGAGAACGCCAAACGGTACTCTACGGGTCACGGTATTATCGCTCTCAGCGTTATATCGTTTGCTGTTTGGGTGTTGTGGCAGGCTAGTAAGTGATAAGCGAGTAATGGGCTAGGCTGCAAAACCTAGAGAAACCTTCGGATAGTGGTGCGATAGTCACTGAGAGTAGCGATTATCGTGCCACTACCGACGACAAGTGCGAATAACGCGTACACACACATTAGCAAGGTCGGCTTGACTTCGGCGTTGCCGTCGGGCAGACTCGGGGGGTCGGCAATAACGCCGACTTAACAGCAAAGGGGCAGATATGCCAGTAAGCAATGAGAGTAAGCAAGCCGTACAAGCGTTTTTTAGTGCTTGTGCTGTATTCATTAGGGGTACTTGGACAGCCACTCGTGGCTCAACCATTGACCGTACCGACAAGTCAGGTAATGTCCGTACCGATAAGATATATGACATTATGGTTGCCAATGGTCAAGTCAATGGCGCACCTGAAGTAGACACGGTAGCCCTAGTTACTAAGGCTAAAGGTGAAGTGGCAATGTATGTACTGACCGAGCAAGTCGGGCAGGGCGTTACTACACAGGGCATTGGCTACACGCTGTGGTCAGGTACGCTAGTTAAGCAATAACTAGACACTAATCCCCCAATAGGGGCTAGGGCTTCGGCTCTAGCCCCTATTTTTTTATGCCACGTCTCGCGTTAATGTCATATGACGCATACACATTTAATCGCTATCGCTACCAGTACCGGCGCGGAATAACGTCTATTAACCGCTTGTGATCGGGTTGTGGGGGGTGGGCTTGCAATCTTTGGTGAGGTCAGTAGTGTGAGTGGTGTCAGCAATCCCGCTGACCAAAACAAAGGAGCAAGTAATGTCAGCAATCAACTCATCAGACCAAGCAAGTGTCGTGGAGTATTTCAAGGCTCTCCAGCCTTTTCTCCGAGGCACTTGGTCAGCAAAGCGAGGCGCGGTTGTGGCAAACAAAGAGGGCAAAACTCGCCCACTGTTTGACATCATCGTGCCGAGCGGTCAGATCAACGGTCAGGCCGAGTCAGGCAGAATCGTGATGGTCTCCAAGGCAAAGGGCGGATGCGCTCCGTTCGTCTTGGTGGAGCAGTTGGAGAGTGCCTACTCCCACACCCCCGAGGGCGTGGCACTCACAACTTGGCGAGGCGAACTCGTCCAGCACTGACGCCCCCCCAGCGTCAGCGAAAGAGCCCACCCGAAAGGGTGGGCTTTTTTGCGTACCCAAAACCCGGGGTCTGCCGAGGCGTGGGTGGGTGTATATATTAATATCTC
>Ga0181347_1000887_pt1 | contig 10074 bp, 22 predicted proteins | sample Su13VDMM110SN_FD_130102 | JGI IMG/M metagenome (GOLD analysis project Ga0181347, IMG submission 130102) | Freshwater viral communities from Lake Michigan, USA - Su13.VD.MM110.S.N | ecosystem: Environmental > Aquatic > Freshwater > Lake | place: USA: Michigan | collected 2013-07-16
AATACTCTTGTACAAACCCATCTGCTTCTTGTTTGGAGATAGATGCTACAACGGATAGCACGTTAATTGCTATGGGTTGTTTGCTCTCCGATGCCACGAGTTTCTTAAAGTCCCTTATACTATTTGCGTAGTGTAAGAGTTCATTGTAGTCCACCTCATTCATTTTGATTTAACTTGTGCTTGCTCATTGCCTTGTAATTTAAGTGTGCTAAATGATACTTCTGAATTGTAGTCCTCATCATTGTACTCAATGTTAACCAAGAAATCTACGTTTTGTAGTCCGTGATATTCCTCATCGGTTTCATCCTCATATATACATATACGAAACATCTTATCGTAATCAAAGTGTACTGCGTATGCTATATCGGTTTCAAAGCCACCCCACTCATCAAGTTCTTTATACGATAACTCTACATTGTGTAATACCTCACCTACTTTGTGTAGGATAGTAGCCACCCGAGTAATCGGGTTAACTACTGCAATCATATTGTTCTCCATTGTCTTATTTGTTTTAGGTTAAGTATTCGGGGAAATCAATTCCGTGATTTGCTGTAAACTTTTTCTTATCTGATTCATCTATACATATGCTAATTTGGTAGTTCATCATAGCACTCAATTGATTCATATCAAATATCTCAAATGCCTCCATATCCGTAGGTAAACTATTGAATTTTTTACTCTGCTCAACGTAATAGTTTAATGCCTTTTGAATAAGAGCCAATTGTTCTGATGGTATATAGGTTCGGTATTCATCTTGAAAACAAAATGCATCCATATACAAATCAATCGCCTTGTTAATCCTATCCTCCTCCGAGTGTATATATTTCTTATGCCACAATCGTTCGTATATATCAGTTAAAGATTTGCAAGGGATTTTATAATCCCACATTATCTCATCTAATCCTTGATGAAAGTTAAGTCCAATAACTTCTTTGTTACTATATGTAACGAATACATATCTATCGTATTCTTCTTGCTTGATTACTTTTAAAATTGTTTCCATTGTCTTATTTGTTTGATTGTTTAAATGTTTCTGCCAATTCTTCCCATTGTAATGAGTTTAATGTTTCTATGTAATCTTCATCTGCCTCTTCGTTTGTATCTACATATACATAGCAATCATTTTCAGAATCCCATTCCACTTGTCTACCATCTTCACCTACGTGTAAAATCTCTCCCTCTTCATCACTACTCATTCCATCGTGAGTAAAAAACATACCACAAAATCCCATTCCCTCTTCCATATAGTAGCAAGTGATTTCCAATTCGGGATATAGTTCTCCCATTTTTTGTAGCACTCCGATTGGTGGCGACCAAGCCGTTTGAAATTGTATTTCTAATTCATTATTGTAATCCCCATATCTTATATAGGTATCATTACAAGAGTCCCACTTTGTTCCCCAATTCTGCACTCTCCAATTGTACCAATCGGTAGCACCATACAATTCTTTGTTGGTTTTATTACGCAGTTCAAAATCTGCTTCGGTTTCATCCCCCTCTGCTCTCGGTGGGCAAGTTACATTAAGTAACGCTTGTGGTGTAGGGAATATCTTTTCAAATGTAATTTGTTCATCACCCCTATCGTCAAGGGTTACTAATTGATTTTTTAATAAGTTGATTTGTTCCTTATTGCCTTGAATAAGGAGTTCATTACTGCAATAGTTTGGCATTGTTTGATTTTTTTAAGGGTTAAAGGGTTTATATATTATGATATTTTTCGTTTTGGTCGTGTCCACAACCATTATCTTTGGTGGTCGGCTCTCCGTCCAACCAATCCCCAATCAATTCTCTAAACGCTATCTCTTTGCGTAGGTCTTCAATAGGGTAATCAATATCACCACCTAAATTAAATTCGGTGAGCATAGTCGCCAGCTCTTGGTTGTTAGCCAACGAAATATACTTGGGATTCTTAAATGTCTGCTTCATATGTCAAGGGATTAAAGTGTAGGTAATACTCCATTAGTTCCGTAGAAGATAGCACCACCATCGTTGCCCTCATCATCAGCAGAGATTATTAAATGCTCTCCGTTTTCAAGGAATAATGCAAGTGGTCTACTATACCATCCCATATCCTCCATCTCCTCATCAGTAAGGTAGCGTACATCTACGATTGTTCTTTTTAGTAATACTTGTTTTGCTTGGTTAGTCCAATAGGCTAACGGGTTTGTTTGCGTTTGATTTTCCATTTTTTGATTTGTTTAAGGGTTAGTTATTGATTAATTGATTTAGTTGTGATTCAAATTCTTCACGCATTGCCTCCTCATCATAAACCTTAATAGTTTCTGCGTCATCGGAATAGTAATACATTGCCTTAACTTTAATAGTAGTCGGCTTGGTTTGTTTAAGTTCATTCAAGATTTCATAGGTACTAATCTTGTTAGCACCCAATCCCGTAGCAAGTACGGATTTGATTTCCTCGTGCAATTCATTTGAATTTTTGAATCTGCTGATAGAAATGGGAAATGATTTACTCAGTTGCATATTAGTTAAGCAGAATCCCATACCATCATCTTGCCAACCACCATAGTAGATGTAGGATAGCGTGTTGTCTTCTCTTAATAAAACCGATAAGGTTTTTGCGTTGCCTTGCTCTCCGTAAGCAGAGTCATAAAGGCGATAGATAATAATTCTTTTCATAATGTTTGATTTTTTAAGGGTTAATGATTTTTAAAGTTATGTATTTATTTTGATAAAACAATTTTATTTAATTTTTCTCCGACCTTTCTGCATTGATGCCGTGCAACTTTGATTGCCTCCGTTCTGCTATCTGCAAGAACGTGAAAGGTGTATTCGCTATGCGTTGTGACTAAATAGACCTCCATACTATACCTCACTTCTTCTAATGTCCACTATTCTGCTCTCCAACTCTCCCAATTCTATTTCTCCATACACATACTCATTAAGACAAGCATATGCCAATTGCTCTATGGTATTGCATTCTATTTCGTATGCAGTAAAGTCCGTAGCATTTAACTCTCTGCATATATCAAAGCAATCGGAGTAGTATATAACGGCATTGTCCAATTCAATGTTAATAAATTCGTGTACATCATCTAACGATGTGATACGAGAGTTTTCGATTTCGGTGGTAATCTCCTCTAAAAGATTAGCCACAAATTTGTATTTATTAAAAGACATAATTTAAGGGTTTAAAGGGTTTATAAAATTTCTCTATCGTATTCTTGCATAATTTCAAGGACTGCGTTCCACTCACACTCGCCCCAATCTTCACGTATTGATTTTAGTGTGCGTTCGGTTTCCTCGATTGATTTGCCAATTAATTCCACGCAGAATACATTTTCTAATTGCTCGAAGGTAAGACCTCCGAAAAAGTCATCTGCCAATTTGTTCATTTGCTCGTAGTAAGTCATAATTTTAAGGGTTTTAGGGTTTATAAATTTTGAATTTGTAATAGGATTTCGTTAACATCGTCCTCGTTAAGCCAACCCAATACATCGTTGGTTATGTGAGTAGTGTAACATAGGTCACCATCTTTAAGTACGGCTAATTCATATAGTCCGTTCTTGCCACCATAACTAAAAGATGCACATAGGATACTTGCACCATAGCCGTTATCGAATTCGATAATTGCGTGTGCATCCTCTAAATCGTTTGGGTGTGGGTTGAATTTTAAATCTTTAAAGGTCTTCATAATTTTAGGGGGTGTATTGCTCTTCGTATTATGTTCTTTCTTACCTATCTCTATGATACGTTCCAAATCTTTGATTTCTAAATTATGGTACTCTGCCATAGATTCAAGGGTAAGCCAATCGTTAACGTATTCTAAATACATTTCCGTACAATTTTTAGGGGTGTTGGTTTTAGTTAACTTGTTCATAATTTTAAGGGTTAATGTTTGTTTGTTAATTATCATACACAAAGATGGTTTTTATTTTAATAGGTTGTATATGCAAAATGAAATTTAGAATGATTCTAAATAAGGAAAATAGCCCTACGCTATCAAAAAGGCACATTTGCCCCGTAATTTATAATGATTCTAAATAATATCGCACCCAATTATGACTATTATTTAAGAGTGTATATACTCCAATGCTCACCGAATAAAGAAACCTATATACTAATAAAGGAATAAGACAAAGAACAAGGTAATAGGTCGGGGGTAGGGACAAGGTTTATATTAGGGACATAGATGCCCCACAATGAACGAACGGCAAAGACCTTGATTATCACACCAATAACAAACAAAGTGGCTTATATCTAATCTATTGAGGTAATATGCAAAGGCATATCAAACCTATTTGGAAAAATGAGGGTTTTTAAGGTTAGTTGAGGGGGGGTTATCCCTCTTCTCCAATCCCCCAAACACAAAACACAAAACCCACCAAACACCCCTAAAAAGGCACATTTAAAAATAGATAGTGTATTTTACTGACTTTTCCACTAAATCAAAAAAGTGCGTTTAAGCATACGTGAGTACACACTCTCCACCGATGAAACAAAAGGACTTAGTGTATAAAACGAAGTTAGCGAAGCGATTCTTTATAGCAGTAGTAATGATAGTTCTTTTCCTCCAAAAATTAGGGCATAAAAAAACCCCGACCGAAGTCGAGGTTAGTTGTGGGATAGGTTCGGTTAAAATAGTTTTCCGTCTTCGGTGAATTGATATTCATTGGCACAAATCATTTCTATTATCGCTTCCTCGCTTGTTAAATATTCGTATTCTTTTTCAAGCATAGTTAAATATTCATTAGCAATATCATTCGTGTATTCCTCTTCAAGTGCCGATATCATATCATCAAATTGTTCTTCATTGATAAGTTCATCATCGTATTTAAACTCTATATCCTCTCTATCCTTTAAAAAAGTTTCCGATATGATATAGGTTTTGCAAGTTTTTCCGTGAGTTGAAATTATTTTATTTGCAACATCTTCACAATAATAACAAGAATCAATATCAATCTCAATATGTTTCCCTCTATCCAAATCAAATGATTTGATTAGTATTCCTAATTCCTTTGCATCATAGTAGATGAATTCCCACCAATTGTGGTTCACGTTAATATCATAAAATTTACTTAACGCACGTTCTTTTGCCGTGTAGTTTAATTCTTCAAATGAATAAAGGTTAATTTCAATAGTTTCCATAATGTTTGATTTAAGGTTAATTAATACACGAATATAGGTATTAATATCAATATACCAAAGAAAAAAATATTTTTTTTTAGGTGAGCAGACAAGCCAAGCCACGCAAAGCAGACGCAAAACAAAATCTGCCGAGCGATTCTTCAGCAGTGATGATAGTTTTCTTTGTCCATAAAAAAACCCCACACCATATAGATGTGAGGTTCTTGTATTAACCAAATTGCTCATTGTAATATGCGTCACACTCCTCATCAAAATCTCCACCTCCATAGTCATTGTCATACTCCGTGACCACAAAGATATGAAGATAGGTGCCATTACTCAACTTGATCGGGGCACGCTCTCTTCTTACATACTTAAATGCCCAATTTGAAACATCAACCTCTTTGGATGATGAATTTATCGAAATTATTTTTTTCATCGTGTTTGAAATAAAGGGGGGTTGTTAGCCCCCCAGCTGGTGAATCTATAGGTGAATTACTTTTGGTGTTCCGTCCCATTGCTCCCCGTTCAGATACCACTTCCAATCTCGTTGGTAGATGGTCACATTGGGGAGAGCATTCAACCTCTCTTTAGTTACGTTGGAGAACCAACCCTTATTGGTTATAACGAACTGCTTAACTGCTAAATGTCTGTAGGCAATTAGGTTGTCGTGCAAGAACATCTTAACCATATCTTTCTCGGTGTCTATGACTACACGGGTATTACCCATCGAGAACCTCTTCGCTCTTCTAAAGGCTAATGAGGACTGCTCTGTTATCTTTCTCATAGAGCATCAACATTAAAGTTACGAAGATTGCGTCCGAACTCGAGGGATTGCATCGCCTCGTGGATTGCCAGATCATTGAACTTTCTCCACGCCACTAACTCCGTGCCGGTGAAAGATGTAGGGACGTGTAACTCTACCTTGCCCTTGTTTGTCTTTGCGATTTTAACGCTGTTGATTTCAATTGAATTTTTCATACTACTTCTTAAATGATTTGATGATGATTGATAATAGTAACCCATAGAATAGGGATACGCTGATTGTAAATAAAACGATTAACACTGATTTAAGGATGTCCATTTGATTTGAATAAAGGGGGGATTGCTCCCCCCATTGGTTAATTAATTAGTTGACTCTTCGGGTTTAGCATCCTCTACTTTGAACCCTTTCTCGTACTGCTCGATGTACTCATCGATTTGAGAGAGGTACAATTTAGTTACTCGATAGGAATCGACCTCTATATCGATACTATAACTACCTCCGTAACTATTGCAAAAGTCGAGGTCGACATACTCTTCGAGGTCTAACCTATCCCCATCGTTGCTGATTGTCTCTCTTAAGTCGTTTAGAACCTTGATGACATCGTCGCCAGTTGACGGCTTTACCTCTTCGACTTGATGCGTATGGACTGCATCTCTTAACCTTTCGCCCAACATATAAAGGAGGGCGACTGCATCCTTGTTTGAATAGATTGACGGGAAATGAGTGTTTTGAACTGCATCGATTTCTAATAAAATTACTTCGTTGATTACTTCTGAAATTGTTTTCATTGTTTGATTTGATTAAGGGGGGCGTTAACCCCCCGATGATTGATTTGATTAATTAATTACTTACTTGATTTTTCCGACTCCATTATTGTAGCAGATACGAAACTAAACAATAATGTAAAGAACAGATACGAACCTCGTCCACTTTCTCCCCAATCTGCTATGTTAACATCGAAACGAATAAACGAAACGATTGCGAAAATTGATAAGGACGAGATTAATAATGATTTTAAAAAAGTTTTCATTTTTTGATTAATTGTGGGGTATAAACCCCGATTGATAATTTGATTAATTAGGTGTATTTCATATTGGCTCTCTCGTGTCCAATACATCGCTTTTCAAAGAACTTTATCCGATGTCTCATCGGTTCATCAAACAAGCGTCGCGCTGTTGACGATGTAAACCTACGAATAAATTTTAATATCACAAACTTTATTTAAAAAAAATATTAACAAATGTTAATAACTTTTGAGATGCTCACCTGTTGACGGCTAACCTATAAGAGTAGGGGCCATATGACTATATAAAAAAGAGGGGCCGAATCACTTCGGCCAAAACCATTCTATTTCCATTTCCATAGGGTCGGAGGGTGGCAATCAAGAACGGCATCACCTGATCAGGCAAGGGGGCGGGGTCTGCGATATCGGTTCTCTTTGAGGGGGGCGGCTCTCACCGCTGGGGGGATAATCCCCTCACTGTATAATCACAAACCCTATTTACTTCTTACCATACAAAAAATCACGAGCTAATGTGTCTTCTATATCGTTATGGTTGTGTATGGAGTGAAATGAGTAGTCGTTCTTTATGTGAGCATCTGCTCTGCCTCTATCGCATTTGGCTTTGAACTCTTCTATGGTTCTTGAGTAGTAGTGGTTTAACTGAGCTGTGGTATCGTCTCCCTGTGGGTTAAATGGTCCTACGACTTTTTTCCAATTAGTGTCTGTAGCTGCTACATCATACGGGTTATGTACATCCATCCTTGAGCTATTGTTAGTTAGGTTTAGGATACACTTTATATGCTCGTTTACCCCTATCTGTCTTTTAGTGAATCTTCTTAGGTAAGAGTAGTCGTCTGTTACTTCGGTGAGCTGATTATCTCCAAACATCACCCAGTTTATGGCTACTGCTTGTGCATCCTCATAATCTTGTAGGAACTCCCTTATGGTGGAGGATTTTTTTAGGACGAGGTATTCATCTACATCAAAGAATGCTGCCCAGGTGTAGGCTTTTCTATAGTGAGAAAGGAAGTATGCGTATGCAGCTCTTTGCTTATTCTCTCCTGGGTATGGGATTACGGTTACTTGACGGTGTGGATATTCAAGGAACCAATCATTCCCGTATATGAATATGTGGTCAAATCCGAGCTTTAGGTGATATGCTATCCACTCTTCTATGTAGTGGTCTTCATTCTTAGCTATGCAGACTAATGCTGTTGTCATTAGAGTTTAATATTCTTCTTCATCACCTTTAGGTATTTTAGTTTCATTGGGTTTTACCTTAATGGTTACTGTTTCATCCTCTAATGTGAGGTAAAGGCTTGCGAGCTCTTCATAGGAGAAAATGAATGACTTCCCTTCTATGTAGATGATGATATCTTTTACTGCTTCTATTTTCATACTCTTTTTATCCAGCTTGTGTCGTGGAATATTTTATCTGGTGAGCCAAACTGCTCGTTAACTGCATCCATTACGCCCTGGAATCCTGGTACATAATCGTGTCCTGCTATAAATCCACCTTCTTTGATAAATGGTAGGTAGTTTTTGATGTCTTTCTTCACCTGCTTATATGTGTGCATACCGTCTATGTATACAAAGTCAAACAAATCAAAACGAGTTGCACCTAATTTTTTAGCAGCATTTTGTATAATTTCTACAGCATCATCAGATTTAAACCTAATTAGCTCTATTTTGGGGTTATCTTTTGTTTTAAGTATAAACTCCTCATATACCTTATCAAATGGAGCATAATTACAGGCATCATCATTTGGGTCATAGTCATCTAAGAATGGGTCAACAGCTAATACTGAATTGAAGTTTTCTGCGAATAGGAGTGTTGAGTCTCCAGTATATGAGCCTATCTCAATCATATGCATATCTTTTGTATTACCAAATTCACCTATATACTCTATTAGGTTTAATAGTCCTTCAGAGAGATTCCAGTCTCTCATTATGTAAAATCTGTCTTTTCTCATATTCCGTAGGTGTCTCTAATGTACTGGCGAGCTTCACTATAACTTTTAAATATTCTAAGGTAGTCAAACTCTCCTGGGCTTGATATAGTGTAGGAAATCTTTATAATCTCTCCATCTAAGTCAAGCTCTGTTTTTTCTGTTATTGTTATAAGGTCTTTCATAATAAAATCATAATTAGTATAATGCCAACAAAACATATAAGTACCAATAGCATAGATATTACAAAATACCAAAATGCATATGGGTACGGGTTCTTATCCTCTCTTAGTGTATGATTATATACCTCTGGAGATGGATATTTATGTTTCTTTTTCATCGTTTTTGAATTACTTTTCTTAGTGCAGCTCTAATCTCTTTAAGCTCTCTCTCTTTTACTTGTTTCATCTTCATCAACGCATCAATTTGCTTCTGCCTTGAAATTTCTTCTGCTAATGCTTCCAATACTCTCATCTTATTAAATTTTTGCTAATTGGAAGTGCATACCGTCTTTACGCTTCCATACTCCACCCCAATCAAAACCTGCGTCTGTAAAACATTTAACGAATCCCTGTGAAAGCTTAGGCTCTACATTCAATCCGTTTTCAAATGCATTTAAGTCTACAGCAATACCCCAAGAGTGTAAGCTCATATTTTTCCCACCACGAATCTTGCGTATATTGAAACAACCATCCCACGTTTTTAACTCTTTAACGTGGCCAGTCTTGATTAAGTTTGTAAATGCCTGCTCTAATGGCTTAACCATATCCTTGTTACAGTATATTCTTTTAGGGATAACACCTATCTCTAAATTGGTTGGTACATCCCACAGAGTCATATAGTTATTTTTCTCTGATGGTTCCCCATACTTTTTTAATGCGTCTTTTGAGTAAATCATTTTGTTTTATTTTTTTTTGTTAATTAATACAGTCACCCTAAATACAAATGAGAGGCTGGATATTATTGTTGTTATGGTAATTAGTGGTAATGACCATAGAAACATAACTAATATTACAAGTATGTCAGCAACTTTTGCTGGTGCATCTTTCACAATAAATAGTAGTGGCTTTACTGAATAGGTTAAACCGAAGTCAAGTACAGCCTTCTCAAACTTATTCGCTCTCTTCCTCATCGCTTATTTGGTCTCTTAGGTGCATAATTGATAATACGTGGGAGAGCATATTAGCTGTGCATCGCTCTCTTAAGCCCTCAGTCTCGCTTGAGTCTCTTTCGGCTCTTAATCTTTGGACCTCATCATCCAAGATTTTAAT
>Ga0181347_1000893_pt1 | contig 10026 bp, 8 predicted proteins | sample Su13VDMM110SN_FD_130102 | JGI IMG/M metagenome (GOLD analysis project Ga0181347, IMG submission 130102) | Freshwater viral communities from Lake Michigan, USA - Su13.VD.MM110.S.N | ecosystem: Environmental > Aquatic > Freshwater > Lake | place: USA: Michigan | collected 2013-07-16
GAGTTTCACTAATTCCCATGATTTTAGCAATCTGAGTTTTACTCAACAAAGGGTCTTTTGTTACTATGTCGATTAGTTCCTTTTCTTTTTCTGTTGGCTCGTAAACGCTTGCAAATAATTCCTTTTCATTAAACTCTAAATGACTTTCAAATTCATAAAGGTCATCACTAAAAGTAATCTTTCTCGATTCTATCTCTAGGTAATTATCGGCACTCTCTCCAAACTCTGCAAATACTTTTATTTCGCTTTCCCAATCTTGACTGCTCATTGCTATTTCTGCTACCTCAGGCTCAGGCGGAAGTCCTGCCATTTCTCTCATCTCAGGTCTAGTAGCAATTTGTAATAAAGTCTGTTCTGTAAAAGTAGGCTTAAACATTTCTAAAGGCTTAACTTCTATCTTAGCAGTTGCCCCTGATTGGTTAGCTAAATAAGTAAATAAAGTTTCAAAGTGTTGCTGAATTGGTTTTACATAATTTTGTTCAAATAATTTAAACGAATCTATCATCTCACTTCTACCACCTAATTGCCCCTCCACCCTTATACCAAAAAACATTGGCGAGGTAATCTTATGAGCCACAAAAATCTCCTCTTGAACCTGCTTGTTAAGTAGGTCGAATTGCTTATCTAATTCATTAGGCTGAATAGGTATAACAGTAGGTGCATTATCAACTCTATCACTAAAGTTAATTATCCACCTACCTGCATTATCTGTACCCTGATGTCTTCTATTTAATCTCTTTACTAAATCTTGCTTTTCATCTTGTGTTGGTTCACCGTTATTAAACGATAAAATGCCACCAAAAAAGAACTCATTATGTAAATTACTTCTGTGGTAATTAGCAATCTCTACATCGCACTCTACATAAGGAATTGCACCGATGTATTCAGGTAATGGATAGGTTTGTGTTGCAGGTCTGTAATCCCTATAATAATAAATTTGCGTTCCTATTTTTTTATCAGGATTAAAAACTTTATAAGGCTTAACTTTGGCTCTTGGGTCTTCCCAATCGTTAGAAAAAAAGAACTCTGTATTGTCAACATTTGAGCGAATCTTAGAAAAATCCATGTGGTAGATTTCAGCTATCCCTTGCTTTGCTCTATCCCAAATTATTTGTAAAGCATAACCACCGTATAGCAATTTATCTAAAATACATTTACCAAAAATTTCATTGAGCGAATCAAACCTATTCGCATTTACAAATAAATCCCAAGTTCCTTGCATCTCTAATCCCGAACCATAAACATAAGTCTGCTTACCTGTCAAGATAGCGTTATGTTTTGCTGACCTATTAAAGAGGTCTACAAGGTATAACGGATATAAATTATCTGAACCATAGTTAACGTACTTTTTATTCTTTTCTTGGGTAAACTCTGGCGTTTTATACTTGTCAATGTCCATCCCTGCAAATTCTATTCTACTCATAAACTTTAATCGTTGTGTTTGGTAAATTGTAAATCGTTAAATCTTGTTCAGTGTATCCAAATTGAACATTCCCCACCTCTAATACTACCGCCCCATTAGGTGGCGTTAATTGTGGTGATGCTAATTGGTAAGCAGTGTAAGTATAAAGTCCTTCAATAGGTAGCAAAAATTCTCCTACGTTGTTATTAGGATTGGTTTTAATAGTCCATAAAAATTTATTATACCTTTCAGTATAATTTGAAATATCTGTAGCTAAAAAATAAACAGTTGAATTAGTTTGAATCGAACGTAAAGCAAATAAAAAGTAAGGATTACTAATTGTAACCTTTTCAGTTAACGTAAGAATTACATTGTTTGCCCCACTCTGAAGTATTATCATATTTATAAATATACTTTTGACAAAATGTAATAAAAAAGGCTACCCGAAGATAGCCTTTTAAAACAATTACAAACCAAAAACTATGAAATTATCGTAAAAGCGGATACTGTTAAAACCTGGTCCATTGGATTCTTTTCCATACCAGTTAACTCTAACTGATAACCTTGAAATTCTCCCATTGCAGCACCACTTAATGCGCTACCATTCGAAACATTTAAACCATAAACTTCGCCTAGCATAAAGAAAGTTCCATCATGTGTTTCAACGATTACAACATTCCTTCTTTTGGCAATAGTGTTTAATTTGTTTCTAGTGATTTGCGTTAATTTTGTGAACTCTAAACTCAATACTTGAGTGTAAAATAAAGTACCTACCTCTGCATTTGAATTAACTGTCTCTGTAAAACTATTTTTACCTTGAGTCAACAATTCATAACCATAGAATGAGATACCACTTACGCTAGTAATTACTCCAGATGCATTAGTTCCAAGTGTCATTGCACTAGGCTCTGCATTTCCGAAGTAAACTTTTTTTATTCCTCCGATTGCATCTTTGCAATCTAAGGTATATCCTGATGTTATTGCACAACTCATATTTAAAAAAAAATTATGGGGAGGTGTTACCCTCCCCGATTAATTATGCTAAAGTAAATTCAACAATCTCATCAGGAAATGCAATTTGCACACCTGCTTTGAAAGCTACATTGTAACGAACTTCCATTGCTTCTTTTGCGTAAAAGATTTCGTAGTTATCTTCTTCTCCAAGTAAATCAGTTCCGAAGAATAAGTTTGAAAGTTGAGCAGCAAAAATTCTTCTAGTCGAGTTCAAACCATTCAATGCTACTACTCTAATGTTAGTTCCTGGAATTACAATCTCAAAGTTACTTGTAGAACTTTCAGCGTTGTAATGGAATAGATTAGCATTGGTTAAAGCCATTTGATAGGTTCTAAATACGTCCATACCAACCATAACTCTTAGGTCTGCTTTGCCTAACAATTCAACTGGCAATGCTCTGTAAATACCTTGCATGATTGCAATTACATTGGTAGTTGTAATACCACCTGATACGCTATAAGGCGCACCCGAAGTAAAGCCACTTACGTTCGCTTCGATTACTCCACTCGCTGCATCGATGATTTTAATTAAACCATCAAAACGACTTAAAGCCTGATTACCGCTTGCAGTATCACCTTGCCAAACCGCAGTCTCTAATTGCTCTGCAATTAATCCTGATTTGTATTCAGCATACTTTTGCTCGAATGGAATGGTATCATCCTTAGAACCATTTGGCAAAGTTAATTGAAGATACTTTGTGTTTAAATCTTTAGGGCATAAAGCCTCTTGAACTTTGATTGCAGCCACAGTTAAGGTACGACCTGAAAAGGTAGTAGTTCCACTTGCTGACCATCCACAAGCATCCGCCTGGAACACTGCATCAGTGTTCATAGTGTTTACTTGTTGTGTTGATTTCACTCCAATTTGAGGAGTTAATAAGCTGATTGACTTAGCACCAAATAGGGCTTTAGTTAATAGCTGGGTTTCGTTTGCTTTAGTATATGCTGCTAAAGCGGTTACATTAAATGCCATAATATTTTATTTTATTTTTAAATTTTTAAGTGCTTCCGCAAAATCGTTTAATTTATTTTCTTGGTGTTCTTTTGATACCTTCATTGAACTAAACAAATCACCTTTGTCTGCCGGTTCATCGCTTGGTAACTTTGCGATTTTATCCACCAATTCAACTAATTGAGTAAAGGCTTCTTTATGAGAATTGATTGCGCTCATAGCTTCATCAACTTTAGCTTCAACCGAACTCTCACCCATCTTTTTTTCTAACATCTCAATCTTAGACATGCACTCTTTTAACATAGTGTTAATAGATGCCATATCATAATCTTCTGTCTTTTCCAATTCAACCTCTACTTCTACTTCATCTTCTTTTGCAGGCGTTACCGAAGTAACCTTACCTTCTGCCACCGTTACAATCTCGCCACTTTCTAAAGTGTGTTCTCCATCGGGCGCGGGTATCTTACCTTCCTCGCTTACTACCATTAATTCCGCTCCTTCCAACTCACCTTCCCAAGTTACAATCGTAACTCCATCGGCTAATTTAGCCTCTTTAAATTCTTGCGTAGGCATATCCATACCCAATGCAAGTCTGATTTTTTTAATAGCTTCTGTTGCTTCCATAGTTGTAAATATTATTTATTTTTTTTGTTTCAATTTATTTTACTGAATTAAGAATAGACATAATCTCATCGAGTTGTTTATTTGCGTGACTAACCTTTTTTTGAGTGAACTCACCTTCAACACTAAATCCACTAAATACACCTGTCTTGATGTAATCTTCCCAAACCTTATCATTGTCAACTTTGCAAGAGATAAACCAACTGCCCTCGCTTAGTTCATCAAATCCTAAAGGCGTTTTAATACCCCTTTGAGAATCTATCAACATTGATTCTATTAAGTAAACACCTTCCGCAAGTATATTCTTGCGGTGCATTATATTAAAGTTGTTAGAGTATTGATTTTTAAAAAACTTTTCAACTATGCTTTTAATCGTATCTGCTTTGAACATTACATAATACTCGCTGCCATCTTTTCTCCTTCTTAAAATTGGTAAGTCCGCAATCATAGCAGCACCACTTATTATTCTTTTTTCGGTGTCTGCTTTAAAACAAAACTTTTCTTTTCTATCAATTTGTTCAAGTTTTTTTGCTGCCCATTCAATACCTGCATCTCCTCCCCAACATAGCCACATTAATCTTCCGCATCCATCTCCTAATTCTTTTTGAGAACTTTGTCTATGCCTTTCAAATGCTGACATTCTTGCAATAGTATCTCTAGTTATTGCTTCACCATTTGCTAATTGATTTGCCCTAGCCTTACCTACCGAAGTACCGCAATCACCCCATCCGTTTTCCTCTGCATATCTTAAAGCAATTTTAGCGTTCTCTTTTGCTTGTTCTGGGTAATCCGTATAGCTCACAAACATATCTTTTTGAGGAGTGTTATCCATTCCACAAACACACATATAAGGCTCTTTTCCGCCATCCTTAATATCCCATGAATGACCGCAATCTTTACAAACTATTATACTTACTTCTGATTTAAAAGCCTGCCATCCTTTTTTTATCGCAGGGTCATCCACTAAGGCAATAAAATCCACGCCTGATTCATCTTCATCATTAATCAATAGTTCGTATAATGGTAGTTCCATAATTGTAAATATTATTTTTAAAAGTTGTATTAACCTATTGTGGCTTTAACTTTAATGCTATTCACTTTCGTTTGAGAATTAGTAATGTCCGATTCAGTTACATACACCTTCATTTTCTCACCTACACTATTAGTATTTATTGTTTCGTTTCCTAAAGTTGTAAATCCGCTTGAAGGTCTTGTTGTAGGTATGTTTATACTCGGCATTGCACCGCCTCCACCTCCACCGCCTCTAGGCACTTTGACTGCAAGAATATTTTTTACTGCTGCCAATCCTGCTACACCTGTCGCTATTGCTTGCGCTATTGCATAACCTGGAATAGGTACACTTGAAAAGGCCGCTAAATTCTTGGCTATTGCAGTATAAGTTGATATAGTCGCACTTGCTACTGCTAATGCTTTTCCTGCTGCCGTATCTCTACCTGCTATCTCTGCTGCTGAATTTAATATAGAACTATAAGACTCTAATAACGCTACCTTTGCAGCGTTTTCTTCTTGTGCTATTTTAATCTTTGCATCGGCAGCTTCTTTGTCCGATAGTATTCCTTTTTTATTAAGTTCATCAATGGCTGCAAATCGTTCTTCATCTTTTAATAATTGGTCATCTTTGATAGCTTGCAAGTCTGCATTTTCAGCTGCTATTCTTTCTCTGTTTGCTTCACTCAAACTTGCTTGAGTTGCCCTCTTATATTCCGCTGCTTTCTTTTCTTTATCGTCAAACTCCTTTGCTCTCTCCGCTCTATCTTTACCCTCTGCTTCTTGCTTTTTCTTTAAATCCTCATCCGATTTTAGCTTGTCTGCTGCTGCTTTTTCCTCCCTTGCTTTTCGCTTTTCATCAATTACCGCACTCGCATTGTTTATCTTTTCCTTTTTCTCCTCCAAGTTTCCTAACGCTTGAACTCTTTTAGTATAGTTTTCTTGAAGTGCAATTAATTCCTTATCCGCAGTATCGTTTACATTGTTTAAACTTGCTACACTCGCACCTTTTTGGATAGCTAAAATTTGCGCATAAGTCGCACCCGCTGCTTTTGCTTTTTCTACTAAGATAACGGTTTCATCCCTTTGGTTTTTCTTTAGTGCAATGATTTGTAAGTCTTGTAATCTTGTTGCTTCTTTTATTAATTCATTCGCTTCTTTATCGGAGATGGATTTGTTCTTTGCTTGCTTTATTAACTTGTCAATTTGCGCCTCGTATTGCGCTTGTTTAAGATTGAATGAACTCATATTATCATCGTAATCTCTTAACAATTTATTCGCCCTCTCCGCCGCATCCGCTTGCTCATTTATTGCTTTAGTATTAAATCCTAATCCTTGAGTAAAGTTAAATACCGCAGTTTGTAATCCCCTAAATGCACCCGTTAAGTAAGCGAACTTATCCGATATTAAATCCACCAATGGAGCGAAGTCTTTGAAGATTGCCAACAAAGCACCTACCGCAACCGTAACGCCTGCAATAGCTAACCCGATTGGATTACCTATCAAAGCAGTTGATAAAGTTTTAATAGTGTCCTTTAATCCGCTTATACCTGTGGCTGCTTTACCAAATACTCCTGGCATCTGCTTACCTGATTCAAGTAGATTACCTGTTTCTTTAGTCGCTGCTTTTGTCTTACCTGTAAAGTTATCGACTTCTTTACCTGCACCCTTCAATCCATCCTTAGCACCATCAGCACTTATACCAAGTTTTATTAATATTTCTTTTACCATTACTTTACTTTTTTAATAATCTCTATTAGCCTTTTATCGTTTAACTGAATGACTTTATAAATCATTTCAAAGTTCTTTATTAGCTCTATCATTCTAACCTCCTCCTGTATTAGTTGTGTTTACTATCTGCCAGTTTCCTTTGTATGGAACAAACCAAACGCAATGATGATTTGCTAATGTGTAATTAGCACTTCCATTTACTTGGTTCGCATTATTTATAGGATAGATTTTTATCGAACCGCCACTTGTTATATTCTTAACTATTATAATTGGGTCACCTGTATTAAGGGGTATTAAACTTGCATCTGGTAAGTATGCATCTTCAACTCCATTTTCTAAAAAATTTATATCACTTCCAAATTTTAGTAAAACAATATCCGCAGTTAAACCTCGTGTTCTAAATTGTGTATTCGCTTGTGATTGAAAATACTCTGTATTATCGGCTCTTACAAACATTGGCAAGTCTTCATCTGCCAACACTCCACCACTACCGCCATTACCTGTTGTGCTTGTAAGTTCAAAAGTAGGAGCAGTTTTTAATTTAAGTAATTCAATCGTTACTAAGTCATCTGAATTTAAGTTGTGAGAGATGTTATATAGTCGGTAATATTGTTTGTTAAGCAAATAGATTTTTCTAAAACTTAAAGCATTAAATTCAACTTCGTTTAACTTAAACTTAGCAGATATAATCTTTGAATCTTTATCCGTAATCTCTTCAATAGTTTTTTTCCAATACCTATTAAATAAATTGCCATTAGTGTATTGTGTATCTCGTAACCCAAAGTAAATAGCTTTAGGTTGTGCAAATCCTAAGTCATAAGTAGGGGAAAAAGTATTATCCAACATTCCTGCATAGGGGAAGTCTACTGCATAGTTAATAGTTCCATCTAATCTAGTCTTTAACTTCCACCCAATGTTAGTAAGTACCAATCCGCCATAGATTAACATTCTAATATTATAACTTGGTAACTCGGTGTTGTTTGTATTAGGGTCTATTTTTCTTATCTTGGTATAAATTCTATCGTGATTTCCGTTTGTGTTTGATAATGGTGAGGCACTAAAGCCTACTTCTACTGTATTGGTTTGAGTTAAAAAGTCATTATCAATACTTAGTCTTTTGGTCGAATAAGGCTCTCCAAATAAATCTTGGTACTTACTATTATACTCGTCTTTATCCTCTTTGTATTTTAAAATAAAATCTCTAAAGTCAAGGACACCCATAGGCTTAACCATTACCTCGCTGCTTACATCTAAGTTGTTAGTTATATCTACTATATCATTTGTATAGAAGTCATCACGAGGCTCTATGATTAGTTTATTTGCGTCTATTGTATCAGGAATAGCGTATAGATTAAACGCTCTAAAAATCCACGTTAAGAAATCAGTTTGCTTAACCTCTTTTGGCAAAGCAGAACCAATGTTTATAGTATTGCCTTCGGTATATTTTGAACTTGGACTGTTGCTGAAACTACTTCTATTTTGAACTATTATTGTTATATCGCTTGGGTCTCCATAAAATCCCGCATTAGGGTCTCCAACTACATACCAATATAATTCAACAAAAGCATCATCTGTATTTTCACAGTAAAATAAACTAGAATTTATATTAAGATTTTTACTTACGATTCCTTTGTTAACCAATGAACCTAAATTATAATCTATACTTACCTCCGATATTTTTCTAATACCTCCACTAACTACTACAAATCTTACAACTAAAAATGAATCCCAAACACTACGAAATGTACTGCCAGAATTATTTTCAAAAGCTACTTCGCCCTTAAAATTAAAAGTCATTTCGCCAGATGTTGATGCGTTTATATCTATTTTGTCATTAGCTAAATCAACGCTTGTAGGTGATGTGTTTTGCAAAATGTTATCAAACGTATAAAGCTTAATATCACTCGCTGCACTTATATTTGTAGTAGTATAAGTTAGTGGACCAATGTTTTCAACTTTAAAAGTTTTATCATTTATTGCAGTTTCATTTGCAGTAAAAACTCCACCTGTAAAAGGAATAATAAACCTTTTAAATATTAATGAATTAAAAAAGTTTGATTGATACCTATATCCTGCCTCGCTAAATATCTTGTCAACTATTTGCTTAATGTATATTGCAGGATACATAGTCTTTTCAAGTTCGTATTCTAACTCCGCTGCTTGGTTGTTTACGAGAGTACTAAGTCCGTTATCTATTAACGGATATACATAACCCTCACCTTTTGGATTGCCGCTTACATCAAAGTTATTATATGCCGAACCATTCTTAATTATATTGTTAGCCCATGAATTAGCAATGTTGCTCGATGTCCATTGATGATTAAATTCGCTTAGATTTATTTCTGAAAGTTTCTTATCACCCAAGTCTTGGAATAGATTTGCAAGCTTGCCTATAATTACTAATTCAAATTCAATGTCTTGTTCGTTGATAGGGATTTCAGTTAATTGTAAATACCCTCTCATTAAGTTCACGCCATTTCTAATTACTAAAGCCTCTGACTTTAGATTAACATTGAAATCAGGGTTGTAATTTGTAGTGCTTGTATTCCTTGTAGACCTGTCTAAGTTTTGAATGTTTGAGAATATCGCCCTATTGTTTGAAGTAGCAGGAACTCGAATCGGTAAGGTATAATCTGACTTTCTTTTTTCAGGTTCTTTGATGTCGATTATAGACTTGTTAACAGGTATAGAAATGTTATCAAACAAATCTAAATTAAACGATGCAATGACTTGACCGCTCACATTGTATTGAACTATTTTTATTTCAGTCTGCATCATAAACTTTGTCTATAATTATCGAACGAATACTGAATTGTCAACTCCATATTTGGGATGGTTCTCCCTTGTTCATATTTCTTTTTTACGTAATTATTCGCCACTACATTAACAGGTACATAAGTACTTGGACTTGTTTCTAACATTACCACAGGACTTAATACCAACTCCTCCAATGCTGCATATTCTGCATCCGATAAAAGGTCGGAGTTAAGTGTTACGCTTTCCATAAACTTGGTAAAATATTTAGTCTTTAATCTATCAGTTTTGGCATAGCCTAACTGTTGAACTTTTTTAAATTCCTTAGTGTCTATCTCTATCCTTTCAGTGCTTACCATATTAAAATTGAAAGCATCAAAACCGCCCATTGAGTTTAACCAATGTAATCTATAATTAGTAAATTGGGTACACGAGTTATCAATGTCAATCGTCTTTGTAAAAACTATCTCATCCACTGAATTTCTTATGTCTACTCGGTAGTAAGCAGATGAAGTCATAAACCCTGATGCTCCAAAAAAATCTA
>Ga0181347_1000896_pt1 | contig 10005 bp, 12 predicted proteins | sample Su13VDMM110SN_FD_130102 | JGI IMG/M metagenome (GOLD analysis project Ga0181347, IMG submission 130102) | Freshwater viral communities from Lake Michigan, USA - Su13.VD.MM110.S.N | ecosystem: Environmental > Aquatic > Freshwater > Lake | place: USA: Michigan | collected 2013-07-16
GAGTGCGAGAGACTGGTGGTGGGTGTGCATTACGCCCACCGCTGGCCGTCGATCAGCCATGCCTTTGGGCTGTTTAGGGAGGGCGCTCTGGTGGGCTGTGTGACGTATGGTACACCAGCAAGCAGCCCACTGCGCAATGGCATCGCAGGCGAGGATTTTGCGGGGTCTGTGTTGGAATTGAACCGTCTGGTTCTGGATCACAATGTCAAAAACGATGCGTCTAGGCTCGTGTCGGCCAGCTTGCGGATGATCGGCGGTGACCACATCGTGATCTCGTTTGCAGACACGCAGCAGGGCCACCGTGGCGTGGTGTATCAGGCGTGTAGCTTCACTTACCATGGGCTGTCAGCGAAGCGCACAGACTGGAAGGTGAGGGGCCTTGAGCATCTGCACGGCATCACCATAGCAGACCAGTTCAGGGGCGTGGCAAACCGCGCGCAGGCGATGCGTGACAGGTATGGAGGTGACTTCTATCTGGCACCGAGGCCACGCAAGCACAGGTACATCAAGATCATCGGGTCGCGTGGTTTTAGGGCCAAGGCGGCGCGGGCGATAAAGTATGAAAAAATGCCGTACCCGTAAGGAGGGACAGATGGTAAATGTAAAACTGACCAAGGCTGAGATGTCAGCGTGTGACCAGGGTGCAGCCCTGCGTTGGCAGATGGCCAGATCCAGTGGTGTGGCGGATCAGCAGAAAGCGCCACAGGACAATATCGACCTCCTCGGCATCAAAGCTGAGTTGGCTGTGTCGAAGGTTCTGCAACTGCCGTACAACCCCGCAGCCTTGGGCATCGATAACGGCACAGACATGTGGGCTGGTGATTGGAGCATAGACGTTAAGGCGTCATTCCACGAGCGTGGCAGGCTGCTATTCAAGTCAAAAGAGTCGTTCAGATCTGATATTTCTGTCTTGGTAACCGCTACAGATGAACCATCAATAATGTTTGTTGAGGGCGGAATCAGCCAAAAGCGTTTCATGGCTGAGGCGAGGGCTGTCAACCTTGGCCACGGTAACTGTTGGATTGTTGAGCGTCACGAACTGACACCGATTGAAGAAATTTGGCTCGCAATAACAAAAATCAGGGTTTCTTGAAAATAGTTGTTGCATCGTACGATGTGGTTTGATATGGATTGCACATGAGGCATGGTGCCTCGCCAGCAGATGGAGACTAAAATGACCGACAACTTTTCGATGGAAGTAGAAATTCGTGGTTTCTTGTTTGAGATTGACGTTTATGTTGAGGTTACCGAGGGCGGCAGCAACAGCTACGGTTCCGATGAGCCAGCATGGTTTGACTTGGAGATCGAAGACATTCGCGGATCACGTCGCAACAAGCCCGTCAGCCCCGCGCTGTTCGACAAGATTGTTAAGCATTACGAAAAAAACATCGTAGACAAATACTACTGATGGGGACACCCTGACCAGCGGGTAAATGCTGGCGGTATGCCGTTGAGAGCCGCGCGTGAAGAAGGCGCAATCACGGTAGCGCAGCCCTAAGCTCCTCCCAGTTGGGGCTGCGCACTTTTCCTCTTGCATCGTACGATGTATACTGATACACATTGATCCAGAGGCATGGTGCCTCGCTCAACGCATGGAGATTATCATGATCCACAATGAAGCCCGCTACGAAGCCGCAAAGGCCCGCAATATCCGCCTGAACGCAAACAAGACCCGCCGCGCAAATTGGATGGCGTTGGCTGGTGCCAAGCGCGTCGATGACTTCCTGTTCGAGCAGGGTGAGTTTGAGCCATCGTACCGCGACGATGGGCAGCGCGCTGGCTCACACCCAGTGGTGAAAGCATCTTATGGCGAGTTCTTCAGCACCCTGCGTGGCAACGTCAACGAATGGGGTGGCTTGACCGAGAAGCAGAACGATGCGGCGCTGGCGATGATTGCGCGCGGCGAGGAGCGTGTTGCAGGCTATGCCGCCAAGCGCGCTGAGGAGGCAGCCACGTCAAACTGGATCGGCACCGTGGGTGAGCGCTGCAACTTCACCGTTACGATCCGCAACGTGATCGTGATCGACGGCATTTATGGTGCCTCGTACCTGCACATCATGCATGACGCAGATGGCAACTCGGTGATCTACAAGGGTAAAAACGTCTTGGGCGAGACGGGTGCTACGGTCACGGTCAAGGCCACCATCAAGCAGCATGGCGAGCGCGATGGCGTAAAGCAGACAAAAATCAACAGGCCAAAGTGATAGCTGTGGCCCCCACCAACCCAAACAATGGAGATTAACATGACACGGATTTACAAAGGCCTTACCATCCAACGCGGACTAAACAATCGGTGGATCGTGACGTATGCGGATGGCTCGCACAGCTCTCACAGCACCCTGCAGGGCGCTAAAGAGGCGGTCACTTTCTCGGCCAACTAGACTAACCGCACTTTTCATGGTATATAGCCGCCACCCAGCACATGGAGTGGCGGTTATGCTTTTTAATATGACTGATGAACTGTTCGATGAAATCTGTGAGCGGATGGTGAATGGTGAAAGTGTTAGATCCATCTGCCAGGACGATCACATGCCAGCTATTAGCACCCTGATGAAAATTTTGAGGACAAACCCAGATCGAACGTCACAGTACGCGCTCGCGATGCAGATGCGGGCCGACGCGATGTTCGAGGAAGTCCTGAACATCGCGGATGACGGCAGCAATGACTTCATGCTGAAGAACGCAGATGACCCGACATCGTTCGCCTTGAACGGAGAGCATGTGCAGCGCAGCAGGCTGCGGGTTGACACGCGCAAGTGGGCGCTGGGCCGCATGAACCCCAAGAAATACGGCGAGAAAACATTTATTGGCGGCGTCGATGACGCGCCCATCAAAGTTCAAAACACCATCGACGTTTCGAAGCTGTCTCTTGAGGAACTGGAGATGCTGGAGAAGGTTCTGTCCGATGTCTAGGACGTATGTCATGACTGACATCCACGGCAGGCTTGAGCCGCTCAAGGCGCTTCTAGCGCAGATACCAGAGGGCGCGAAGCTCGTGTTCCTCGGCGACTATGTGGATCGCGGCAGCCAGAGCCGTGAGGTGGTGGCACTGGTGCGCTCACTGCCCAACGCCGTGTGCCTGCGTGGTAATCACGAGGACATGGTGTGCAGCAACAGATTGACGTACTGGATGGCCAACGGCGGGCAGGCCACCCTCATGTCATATCAGCACCCGCTCACTGGCGAGGTAGACATGGACGCCCTGATGGGTGACGCCGATTGGTTCTATGACCTGCCGATCACTCACAGTGATGCCAAACGTGTCTACGTCCACGGCGGCGTTGATGAGTCCTACGATCTGGAGGATCAGCCAGAGAGCATGACGCAGTTGTACCGCTATCCAGAGGGCGCTGACATTGGGTATCGCGGGATGACCGTGGTGCATGGCCACACTCCAGGTGTGTTCATCGGGCAGAGGCGGATCTGCCTCGACGCAGGCATGTCCAAAATGTGCTGCGGTGTGTTTGATGATGACAGCAACGAGGTGGAACTGCTGTGGGCGTGATAAAGCTGCCATATGCAATCGACGCAATGGCGCAACGTAAAATTATTGAAAAACGAAAATGCGAATTGTCACTGGCTGAGTTTGTCAAAGCGGCGTGGCATGTGATCGAACCCGAACAGACCTATGTCCACGGCTGGCACATTGATTTCATCTGCGCGCACCTTGAGGCCATCACGCGCGGAGAGATGCTGGACGATGACACTTACTACAACCGCCTCCTCACCAACGTCCCACCTGGCACGATGAAGTCCCTGCTTGTCGGGGTGTTCTGGCCTGCGTGGGAGTGGGGGCCGCAGAACATGCCGTCCATGCGGTATGTCTGCGCCTCGCACTCACTGGAACTGGCCTTGCGTGACAGCCTGCGCATGCGGCGACTGGTCAGCAGCGAATGGTATCAGGGCCACTGGGGCGACACCGTCAAGCTGGTGGGCGACCAGAACGCCAAGGGCAAGTTCGAAACCACCGCCACGGGATCTCGGCAGGCCTGTGCCTTCACTGGCATCACGGGCTACCGTGGCGACCGTGTGATCATCGATGACCCCCACAGCGTGGATGACGCGAACTCGGATGCCAAGCGCCTCTCGGTCACCAACCTGTTTAAAGAAGCCGTGACCTCGCGCCTTAACAATCCTGACAAATCGGCCATCGTGGTGGTGATGCAGCGCCTGCACGAACTGGACGTGTCGGGCGTGATCCTCGACGGAAACATGGGCTATGACCACATCATGCTGCCAATGCGGTACGACCCGCTGCGGGCGAAACCAACGATGCTGGGCTACGAAGATCCGCGCGAAGAGGATGGCGAACTGCTGTTCCCCGACCGCTTCCCTGAGCATGTGGTTGACCGTGACGAGGCCGCCATGGGGCCATACGCGACCGCTGGGCAGTATGCGCAAAGCCCAGAGCCTCGCGGCGGCGGGATCGTCCAGGATGCGTGGTGGCAGCTATGGGATCATCCTGAGTATCCACCCATCGAGTACATCGTGGCATCGCTGGACACCGCCTACACGACCAAGGCCGAGAACGACCCCAGCGCGCTGACGGTCTGGGGCGTGTTCGGTGGCAGTTCGGACTCTGCGGCGACGAGGATGGTTGACAGGTACGGCAGGCCGATGGACGTGACCCGCAGCATCCAGTCATCATCCCTCGGCCCCGTGCCAAAAGCGATGATGATGTATGCGTGGCAGGACAAGCTCGAAGTCCACGACCTCACCAATAAAGTCGCCGACATCTGCAAGCGGATGAAGGTCGATGTTCTGCTGATCGAGAACAAGGCGGCGGGCCACTCGGTGGCGCAGGAGATGCGGCGGCTGTTCGGCAACGAGGACTTTGTTGTCCAGATGTATGACCCCAAGACCCTCGACAAGGTGGCGAGGCTGTATTCGGTGCAGCACATCTTCAGCGAGGGCATGGTGTACGCGCCGAACAAAGATTGGGCCGAGATGGTGATCAGGCAGACCTCGTCATTCCCGCGCGGCAAGCACGACGATCTTGTCGATACCGTCAGTATGGCCTTGAAACATCTTCGAGATGTGGGTATGCTCACACGAGCCGCAGAACGAATGGCTGAAATCGAGAGCGACAAGCAGTTCCACGGGAATGGAGATGTGCCGCTCTACAACGCATGAGGATTAAAATGACTGATGACGAGAAGAAAACAGAACTGACGATGAAGGTGTCTATGCTTGTGACCAAGACGTGTCTCAACTTGGAACTTGCGCCGTACGATGCAATTGAGGTTCTGGCTAGGGTTATGACGATTTTGGCGGTCACTTCCGCAAAGGAAGGGCGTGAGGCTGACCTCATGCTCGATGTCTTTGCTATGATTTGGGGGATCGCCATTGACGTAATCGAACACAAACGCGGGGAGGATGACGATGAGAGTTCTGTGCAACGCAGTCATTGATGGCGAGGTTGTGACCGTGGTTGGCGTGGGCCAGCATAGCGGGATCACACGCACATATGAGATTGATGGAGAGGATGAGACGGCGATGGCCATGGAGGGCATCCGCCGCTTCGTTGAGGAATTTCAAAATGGAGAGGTGGAATAATGGAACTCTGGATGGTTGCCGCGCAGTTGCTCTACCTGATCCCCGTGATCTGGCTCGTCAATGACTTTGAGTATGTCGTTGAGGCCGTCCACGACACGTTCCCCACCATGAAAGAGGGGCATGTTTCTGTTGCAATCCTACTTGTTGTGTTTTGGCCAATCACCGCTGTGTTTGGGGTTTTGTTCGGGGGTGACAAATGAAGTTCACCATAGAGCATGCACAAAAAGTGGCGGCAGAACTGTACGACGAGCCGCAGGCAAAGTGCAGCCCAGAATGCGAGGATTGTGATGCGGATGCAGAAGACTGGGAATACAACGTCAACAACGTGCTGGCTGCCCTAAAGCTTTTGGAGGATGAGGAGTGATCTGGAACCCGTGGAAGAAAATCCGTAAGCTTGAGGAACGCATCAAGCATGAGATGGATTGCACTGATAAGTTTATGGAGCTTTCTGTAGATTTCTCTAACAAGTTATCCCGTGCCAACGATGCCCTAAAGAACATCGCCGCAGAGGAAAAGCCCACCAGTAGCGGAGTCGTAAAGCGCATGGTTGCAATGGCGCGGGAGGGGCTGAAGCAATGATCATCAACGGCTCAGAATACGATGGAAAATACCAGAACCAGCCTGACCGCCCCGTGGAGGCCATCGCGCGTTGATATTCGTGGCTGCGTCTGCTAATGTGGGCGCAGCCATTACCTTTGAGGGAATACAATGTCAGGCTTGAACCCGAATATTCGCATACTTGATGATGAGGCGGATGCCGCCATTGGCCCGATGGACGTGACCGTTGAGCATGACGATACCGAGCCTGATGACATTCCAGAAATCTCGCAGGATGGTGCCATCCTCAAGATCGAACACGGCGATGGGTCGATCACGCTGTCACTTGACGGCAAGCCAATCAAAGACCCCGACAACGAAAAGACACCGCCAGAAGGCTGGTTTGACAACCTCGTTGACGAGATCGACGACATCGAACTGCAAAACATTGCGGATGACCTGATCCGTGGCGTGTCCGATGACCTTGAGAGCCGCAGCGAGTGGATCGACGACCGCGCCCAAGGCATCAAGCTGCTGGGCCTCAAGATCGAAATACCTGGCCTGAATGGCGCTGCCGATGGTGCGCCCGTGGAGGGCATGTCGAAAGTGCGCCACCCGCTGCTGCAGGAGGCCGTGCTGCGCTTTCAAGCCAACGCGCGCTCCGAACTGCTGCCTACCGACGGCCCCGTTAAGATCCGCGATGACGCAAACGGCAGCACTACCCAGCGCGACGAGATTGCCAACGCCCTTGAGAAGGACATGAACCACTATCTGACCAGCACGGCGCGCGAATACTACCCAGACACAGACCGCATGCTGCTGATGCTGGGCTTCGGCGGCACATCGTTCAAGAAGGTGTATTTCTGCCCGCTGCGCAACCGCCCCGTCAGCGAGAGCGTGGATGCCGACAACCTGATCGTGAACAGCGCCGCCACCGACCTGTCAAACGCCAAGCGCGTCACGCACCGCGTCTTCATGCGGCCCAGCACGGTCACGCGCCTGCAGATCATTGGCATCTACAGCGACACCGAATTGGAGACGCCCAACGAGGTCACGCCAGATGCCGCTCAGGATGCTAAGAGCGCGCAGCAGGGCGTCACCGCCACATCGTCCAACCCAGATGACCGTGACCGCGAGATCTACGAAGTCTACTGCGAACTGGACATCAAGGGGTATGAACACAAGTACAAGGGCAAAGTTACTGGCCTCGAAATCCCGTACCGTGTCACCATCGACGTGTCTTCGCGCAAGATCCTGTCAATCACCCGCAACTTCGATCAGGACACCGCCGATTTGCCAGAGGCCCGCACGAACTTCGTCAAGTACACCTTCGTGCCAGGCCTCGGCTTTTACGACATCGGCCTGCTGCACATCTTGGGCAACACCACCAACGCCATCACCGCAGCGTGGCGCGAACTACTGGACGCTGGCATGTACGCCAACTTCCCAGGGTTTCTGATCAGCGACACGGGATCACGCCAGAACACCAATATTTTCCGCATCCCGCCAGGCGGATCTGCCCAGATCAAGACGGGTGGTATGCCCATCAATCAGGCCATCATGCCGCTGCCGTACAAGGAGCCATCGCAGGCACTGATGGCACTGGTGGAGAACATGTCCCAGACTGGCATGCGCGTGGGTGGCACCTCGGAGGCTCAGGTTGGCGAGGGCCGTGCTGATGCCCCAGTCGGCACCACGCTGGCCATGATCGATCAGGCTACCAAGATCATGAACGCCGTCCACAAGCGCATGCACAGCGCGCAGGCCGAGGAGTTCTCGCTGCTGCTGAAGTGCTTCCGCGAGCATCCCGAAAGCTTCTGGCAGCGCAACCGCAAGCCCACCGTCCAGTGGAATGAAGACTTGTTCATTCAGGCCATCAACGATGTGGAATTGGTGCCGCAGGCAGACCCCAACACGTCCAGCCATGCCCAGCGCGTGATGAAGATCATGGCGCTGAAGCAGTTGCAGGCCGCAAACCCGCAGATGTACGACGAGGAAGCCATCGACAAGGCAGCCCTGCGCGCCATCGGCTGGTCGAACCCTGAGCAGTTCCTCAAGCCAGCGCATGCCAAGCAGCCACCGCCTGAGTTCCTGAAGGGCGTTGAGGAGATCAAGATCGCCCACCAGAAGGCTGATGCTGACACGCTGCGCGCCCAAGCCACGATGCTGTCTGCGCAGTCACGTTCAGGCGCTCCGCAGGGGCCGCAGGGGCCACAGGCAGACCCCGCCAAGATGGTGGCCGAGCAGAACAAGGCCCGCCAGATGGAATACGGCATGAAGCGCGATGAGATAAACGACCAGAACCGCGACCTCGACCGCGAGAAGGACTTGCGGGTCAAACAAATGGAAGTAGACCGCGACCAGATGAATGACGCTGTTCGAATGCAACACGAACGTGATATGCAGGAGCGTGACCACGCTCAAGAGGCAATCAAGCTGGCAATGCAGATTAGAAAGCAGGGGCAGTAAATGGACAGAGACAAGGCGATCCGCGCGGCGCTTCTGACAGCCAAGGGCATCAAGAGCCGCAATAGTTTTGACCAAGGCGGCGCAGAAACTGGCAAAGGCATTCCAGCTTCTGAATACGTGGATATGTCTTGGTCTGACTACCTTGACAACCTCGTCAGAAACGCCCCGTCAAGCATTGCCAATCTGTTTTCTGATACTGCTGACTTTGCAGACCTTATGACAAATCCAGCGCGTATGCGGGAAAAAATAGAGTTTGCAAAAAACCTTACTCAGGGAACTGGGCAGCTTGCTTACGGCGCTGGTTCAAAGGTGGCGAGAAATGCTCTTGGCTACGAGGGAGACCCCGCTGGTGAAGCTGCCTTGGATAGTGCAGCCGCTGAAATTGCTGGTCACTACGGCCTTGGCCAGCCTGGGGAGTTCTGGAAAAATCTTGCTGAAGATCCAGCATCATATCTAGGCGATGCAGCCGCAGTTCTATCTGGTGGCACTGGGGCCACGATGAAGGCGCTGAAGGTAATTGATGATGCCCAACTTAGGCAACTAGATGAATTTGCTAATTTATATGCAAGACCGAAACAAGACGTAAGTACGTTTAGAAATCGTCAATTCTACGAGCCGAGCATTGATGAAATAAACAGAATGGGGGTAAGTTTAACCCCAGATGAAGCTGCTTATTGGCAAAGGCTTTCAGACTCTGACACGTTCTTGCAGCGAGGAGTATCTCCAGGCAGAGTTGCAGACAAAACAGGTATCTTGAGAATCCCCCGCGTGAATATGGAGGGTGACGTTTTAGGCGATCCAAAAGAACTTTTCGGCGCAACGCCCGCTGAAATGGCGGCACTGCGCCCAGATCGGGCCAATTACTATGGATTTAAAATAAACCGTGATGTAAAGCCAGAATATGCGGGAGACACTGGGTATTTTTTACCAGAGCCAGGTCAGGAAGAAATTTGGATTAATCCTAATCAGAGTAAAGAAATTCAGGACGTGACTGAAGCGCATGAACTGACTCACGCAGATCAATACATAACTGGAGTTCCTAAAGGAGAAGGTGGAACATCGACAGAAAAGGCGGCCAGAGACAGGTTGGACTCTCTAAACTCACTTGATTCTCGCATCAGGGAGACGACAGACCCAACTGAAAGAGCCAGATTGAAAGATCAATTTAGGACGCTTCGCCAGACATCTCCAGTTGAATTGTATTATAGAAACCCTGGGGAAATGCTTGCAAATCTGTCAAGCGGTGAAAAGAACATGTCAAAACAGCTTAACTTTTCTCAATCATTGAATCCGTATATTAACACAAACAAAGGGCCTCTTGAGAGGGTTGCTGACGCTGTTACGCAAGTTACATTGGCAGACACAACCCCATTGATCACTTATCTTCAACGAAAAAACATTTTACCATCCATTCATGAGGGAACCCACAGGGGTGTTCCTATA
>Ga0181347_1000897_pt1 | contig 10003 bp, 9 predicted proteins | sample Su13VDMM110SN_FD_130102 | JGI IMG/M metagenome (GOLD analysis project Ga0181347, IMG submission 130102) | Freshwater viral communities from Lake Michigan, USA - Su13.VD.MM110.S.N | ecosystem: Environmental > Aquatic > Freshwater > Lake | place: USA: Michigan | collected 2013-07-16
ACAAATAACTGTTGGTTGTGTTCTATGTCTGCTCGTGCTGCTTCAAATCGATCTGCCAGTCTATGCTGAGCCTGCTGTATTGCGCTGCATAGTCTACGCCAACGTTGAGTATTGTCCTCAATACGATCATAAGTGTTGTCCAGCACATGATCAAAGGTCTTGTAGCCTAGATCACGCAAGGCTTGTAAACTGCCTGCAGGCCCTGCAACAAAAAACAGTTGTCCGTGCTTGATGGGCTTGAATGTTTTTTCTGTCAAGAAAACTCCGCCGCTTTGATCAGCATCAAAATGCGTTTCCATCACAATATTGCAATACGCATTGGTATGGTATTTGCTGAGTGTTGCACTGTGATCGTTGCGAGCGTCTTGATCAAGTTTGTCGCTGATGACAGGTGCTTGATCAAGAAACTTCACAGTGGCTTCACGCAGTCCAGACACAGAGTCTATCTCAATGGGATTGTTGTTGTCTAACTCTCCAGTTTCGCAGTAGCTCCAGTAACTGCGGTCCAGCACACCTGTTCTCTCTAAATCAGACATTGCAGTGGCTCTCCAGCTCTTGTGCAGTCGATTCAACACAGTGAATTCACGTTCTCTTGATTCTGAGTGTATGGCCAGTGGGGCTTGTTCACAGTTTCGTTGATAGTACCAAAGTTCAAAGTCATTGAAGTACACAAAGCCTGGGATATCTCGTGCAGCAGAGTTAGCACTCACAAACACATAGCAGTCGGCTGGTAGTCGTACTTGTGCAGCCAATTGATCCAATCTTTGTTTGATTCTTGCAGGATTGTCTCCTTCGTGATAGTAAAACAACACACGAATTTTTTTATTGTACACCGCAGTAAACACTTCAGCAGGCAACAAAGTAAAATAGTCAATGCCAAAATTAAAAAAGCTCAGACCTATTGGGTAAAATGTGTTGTCAGGTAACCCTTTGCGCATGAAATGAATGTTGATTTTGACTTCATGATGGTCACAGTATTCTTGCAGTCGCAGCGGAATAGTGTAAGGAAAATGCAGTCCAAACTCGCGCCAGGCCTGTGTGTAAGGTCTGGCTTCGTGCCGAGCCAATGCAGGATAAATGCGTCCTTTGACAACGCTGTCAGCTATTAGATTCAATTCCATTCAACATCTCATTTAGTTCTTGCCATAACACAACTTCGAATCCGCCTCCATAAAAGTGATTCCAGTTGTGTTCTATGACTTGGTGACATTGCTCAAACAAATCTTGTTTGGCTTGTGTAGACAATGCGTCCAGACTCTTTAGTAATTCAGCAATGCGTTCGATACGCACATCATCGTTGGCCATGTCGTAGCTTTCGTCCCAGATGTCGCCAAAGGTTCTAAAACCGTAACTGCGCAAGTATTCCAGGCTGCCTTGAGTGCCCACAATAATAAATGGCATGCCCAGAGCAATGGGTTTGAAACTCTTTTCAGTTAAGTGATGTCTGCGGCCTGTGGCCACTGTCTCTGTAACCAAGTATAACAGACTTTCAGCTGATTGGTCAAACAAACTGAGCCAACAACTGTGCATGGGATGATCAGTTTCGTTTGCAAAGTTAATGGGCAAGGTCTGTGCTGCAAAAACAGATTCAATATCAGGATACTTTGTTGTCAAGGGCTTGATAGCCTTGTATATGCTGATGTTCTCTGCCGGACATGTTTCAGGACAACTGATATGATTGTGTGTTATGTTGCTCTTGAATATGTGATACAACATTTCCAATCTATGACGTCGTTCTCCGGCCACAATCCGATTAGGTGCAATAAATGTTTTTGCAATAGTGCGTTCTGGCCAAGGCCTGATCAAGAATGTTCGATCGTAGCCACGATACCAGTCTAGTGCAGCCCATCCATGAAAGAAATAATACAAAGGTTTCCACCTGTGCCGCTTGCATGCTGCATCAACGTTTTCACTGTTTTTCTCGCTGGTCAACAAATATCCTGCAAATCGAGTATTACTGATATCCAGGTCAGGTGTGAAATCGGGCGTTATATCCTTATTATAACTACGTACCTTTCGAAAAGTATCCATGTGTATGCTCAAATGAATAGGCTCTTGGTCAAAAAAGAATATATAATTGTGTTCGTGTATATCATCTCTGCCATAATTCATCACACTATCAGGATCGCTGCGCCCAAACGGTTCGCAAAAGAATGCTCTAAAACCAGGACGGTTGGCTTTCAGCCAAGGCCAAAAAGTGTTGTTGTAAATTTCATCTATTCTAATCATGTTTGACGTATTTTATTCTGGTTCCAAGCCTGGTGCTGTAGCGCACGAGCAGCAGGCTGACAGTGTAGAACATGCACAGCAGTTGAGTCGTACGGAGTATTTTTGGTGGATCACATACTTAGCGGATCTGACTACCTGGGATTGGCTTTATGTGCCTGCACCCTGGCAATCCTCTCAGCGACACGCCTGGCCCAGCCAGTGGCAAAAAGATTCAGGGGTGTATCTGATACCTAAATTGAGTTACACAGAGACAAACTATCATACAGGTCCAGCAATACAACGATTGCCGGATTCTACCAATTGGACTGTGGACAATAGTTTTGTAAATTGGGATACCAGTTGGCATCCTGATCCAGGCGAGCCAGACTTCGTGCATGAGTTTGCCACACAATGGTGGCCCGAAGGTGGTCCTGTATACAGTACGCCAGGCGCAACAAAACGCAAGTATCATACACACCCGCAAGCACAACTAAGCAAATGCAATCATGATCGTGTGCAGCTATTGACCAACTGTGAATGGAACTATTCTTGGCAACCTCATCCCCAAGACCCGCCCTACACCTATGTGTTTGGCAATCAGTGGTGGCCTGGCGAAGTATTCCCCACAGTACGTTACACTGTGCCCGGAGCTATCGAAGTCAAATATGTTGCTCATCCCAAAGCTGTGTTGCCCGAACAACACTGCAATCGCTGGCATACTCTAGTGGATTGTGATTGGGACTATTCTTGGCTGCCAGATCCTGGAGATCCTCCTTACACTTATGTGTTTGGCAATCAATGGTGGCCAGCTGAAATCATGCCCACAGTTGAATATCACGTGCCTGGCGCTACTGAACGCAAGTATGTAAGCTGGCCACATGCTAGATTGATCAATGTATCTGATCACTGGACTGTTCCCAAAGGCCTAGAACCTTTTGATTTGACTTGGTGTCCTGATCCAGGAGATCCTCCTTTGATCTATCAATTTGGCACCCAATGGCAACGTACAGGTGGACCAATATATGCTGCGCCGGGCGCAACTGAAGTCAAATATGTGCAGTATCCACGTGCAGTGAAAATTGCCCAGGATGCCAACTGGACTGTGCCAGCTGGTGTGGATACCAGCACATTTGATTGGACCTGGCACCCTGACGCAACAGAACCACCTTACGTATATCAGTTTGCCACACAGCATCAGCGCACCGGTGGCCCGCAATACTCAGTGTCTGGTGCAACTGAAGTCAAGTATGTGGATCAGATACGCATCAAGACAGATGCTAAGACAGCAGTGATTTATGAAATTGATCATCTAGACGGCTCGGCAGGACAAATACCCAACACAGTTCGACGTGTGCGTTATTTTGACAACTATAGAGATACACTAATACGCTTGGCCAAAAGTATTGACTCGCACACCGAATGGGTGTGGGTGTGCAGTTCAATCTGTGACTATTCTGACTTTGACTTCTCGTGGCATCCTGAGCAATGGCAAGCTACCATGCTGCATGTTTTCCGTTCTGACGAACAAAAGTTTGGAGACACATTCTACATGCATGTGCCAACCTTTGCTGCCAGAGCTGAAAAGAAGGCACTACTGGAATGGTATGATTGTAATTTTGTCAATGTTGGTGTACCACGTAGACCCATGCCCGTAGTACAGCACGATCGAGACAGTCATGCGGATGTGGTTCGCACTCGAGACTTCGCTGGTCCACTGGCAGTGTTCACGCAGTCAACCTACATGAGCACAAACTTGGTCACTGTGCCACTATGGAGAGAACAAACCAAGACCATAGTTCCGTTGAATCCTGGTGCCAGCAGTGTGATTGTGCCTAAAACAGCCGTGCCTTATATCAAGACACAGCTATACGATTATCCTTATGTGGACAAGACGCACCACATGCTAAAAGATCAACTGTTGGATATTGTGTTTATCAGCAATGGTGAGCCCAACGCAGAAGTCAATTGGAAGCGATTGAGTTTGTTGCCCAAAAAAAATCGCACAGTACGAGTAGACAACATCAATGGACGAGCAGCAGCATATCATACAGCGGCCCGCGCCAGCACCACACCTTGGTTCTTTGCTGTGTTTGCCAAGCTGGCTGTGGATATTGACTTTGACTTTGAGTGGCAACCAGATCGAATGCAACAAGCCAAGCACTATATCTTTCACGCAAAGAATCCTGTGAATGGTCTGAAATACGGCCACCAGGCCATGATTGCCTACAATCGAGAACTTGTGTTGGGAAACCCTGGTTACGGCTTGGACTTTACACTGGACAGTGCTCACGAAGTTGTACCTATCAATTCAGGCACAGCCTACTACGACCACACTCCATGGATGGCCTGGCGTACTGCATTCCGTGAGGCAATCAAGTTGCGAGACAGCTTGCCCGACGTTGAAAACGAGTACAGATTGCAAGAGTGGTTGAGTAGTCCACTGGCTCCTTCAGAAAATGGCCAATGGAGCCAGTGGGGCGCACAAGACGCAGTGGAGTATTACGATGAGGTCAATGGAAATCCCACTGAACTCCGCAAGAGCTACGAGTGGGATTGGCTAGCAAGCTATGCGTTTATGAAACGATCTTTAGTACCGAATCAATAATGTAGTCAACTTCAGTATCAGTAAGTTCAGGGTAGATAGGTAGACTCAAAACTCGCTGACTGAGTGCAGTTGCAACACTCAGCATGTTGGGCCCAGGATATTTACGCAAAACAGAGTCGTCATGCAAGGGTCGAGCATAGTGTATGCGTGTGTCGATACTGGCATCCCATAGCCGACCTTGCACTTGATCACGATGATCTACTTCAATCACAAACTTATGATATGCATGTTTGATCTCGTTGTCACAGTTGATCAAACAGCGTAGATTTGCATTACGCAGTCGATCACGCATGTGAGTGGCAATGTCTTTTCGTCGACTTTGCCACTGATTGATATACCGGGTCTTGACCATCATGTGAGCACAGTCCAACTCACTCATGCGACTGTTGCTGGCGCCATCTAGTACCTTGTATGTGCCTTTGTTGTGATTGCCCCAAGATCTAGCATATAGTGCAAGATCGTTGTTGGTAGTAACCACAGCACCACCGTTGCCAAAGCAAGCTAGATTCTTCATGGGATCAAAGCTGATTGCACTTGCATGGCCCACGCGGTTACGGTTATTACCTAACCAATTTTGTGCAGCATCCTCGACCACTATTACATCTCGATGCTGCCAGTGAGTCCAGTCGTTGACTCTGCCAATGTGTGAAACACTAGCACCATAAAGACCAACCAAGACCACAGCTTGATAAACAAGGTCTGGGGGAATTTTATCAGGGTCAAATAGTCCGTTGACATCAACATCAATGAAATGTAGGTCCCACCCTGCTCGCATAAAAGCATGAGCAGTGGCACTAAATGTCAAACTAGGAACAAGAACCACTGGATTAGTCCCAACATTCATAGACTTCCAGTAGCCAGCTATAATTTCCAGTGCTTGCGTACCGGAGTGACATGTCACTGCATATACATCATTGTTTCTAACCGAGATCCAATCTTCAAATTGTTCTGTCCAAGGGCCGTTCATAAGCTGTCCCGAGCTTAGAACCTGATCAGTTGCGTTGAGAATTTCTTCTCGGAGATTGTTATACTGTCTTTGTAGACCAGTAAACGGAATTTGAAAGCCACTCATGGTATTTCTGGAATCCTTGTTCAACATCTACTTGGGGGTCAAAGCCCAGGATGGTTCTAGCACGATCAATGTTTAGTGCTCCGCGGCTGGGAAAGTCTGCATCCCTATCTCGACATTCAATGGTGCCTGAACCCACAATCTTCACAATCATTTCGGCTGCTTGCAGCAAACTTACTGAATGCGATTTTGTGATATTGTATGTTCGGTTGGCACTCATGATTCTAGTGGCCGCAGCAACCACACCATCAGCAGCATCGTCCACATAGGTAAAGTCAAGTGTTTCTCCCGCTCCGTTGACTTTCAGCACACCGCCGCGCATGGCTGTGAGCATGAACTTGGCTACCACACGGTCTTCCACATCCAAGGGGCCATACACAGCACTGGGGCGAAGTATCACATACTCCATGCCAGTTCTGCGAGCATAGTCCTTAACCAACCATTCTCCGGCCAGCTTCATGATGCCATATTGCCCTTGCGGTTGGCATTCGTCATCTTCCAGCACTTGATCTTCAAAGTCACCATAGACCATGCTGCTGGACATGTACACAAATCTCTTGACCTGGTGTTTTTTGGCACTCTCCAACAAGTTGATCAGGCCGCGCATCATGACATCAGCAGCCAATGCAGGGTTAGCGTTGACCACTTTTTGTCTGGGAAAGCTGGCACAGTGTATGATCACATCTGGCATCTCTTTGCCAATGATGGCATCCATGCTGCTTGCATGTTCGATATAGTCATGATAGTGAGCACATGGTGCTAATTTTTTAAGACGCTCACCGATCAAGTAGTCTATTTCTTCACGCGGTATAATACCGTAGGTGGTTTGATTGTCCACAATGCTTACTGTGTCTTCACGCTGCTGCAATCGAGCTGCCACATTGTGCCCAATAAGACCTAGTCCGCCAGTTATCAATACTTTCATCTGTTGCCCCATTCCATTTGATACCATGTATAAACTTTTTCATCCATTACAGTAAAGTCTCCGGCGCTACTGTAGTCCCAGTATGTTCCGTCTCGATGTATTCCTGCATGTCCAAAACTTGTGAGCAACCAGTTTTCTGCAGCCATGCCTGGATATCCTTTTATCCTGTACAATGTGATTGGCACAAACTTCTCACCATTCCACACCTGCTTCTTCACAGGTGGAGGCAAAACAACTTCTGCATCAATGTACTCTATCACTTGAGTCCATCCCATTTGAGCCTCCAAAACACTTCATCTTGTTCGCTGAGTCGTGCCACGATACGATACACCTGATGGTAACCGGTGTGATCCATATAATGAGTCCAGTAAGGTTTTGATACAGCATGCTCCATCACAAATTTACCTGCGTCTGTTTGTTGCCATTCCCAGATTGGTGCAGCAACATATAGGTCTGGATCTTCTACATCGCCCATTTTAATTTCATGCACACATACATCACGAAAACGAACTGGCTTGTTGTCCAAAATTTTTGTTTCGGCAGCACGCCAGTGCTGGTATTCGTCTTGTTTGTTGTGTACAATTGCCATACATTATTATAGCACATCAGTTGCTGTTGTGCAACTAGATTGGGAGATAAATTTTACAACCTTCTTCAAGTTCAGGAACGTAATCAACTAACTTTGATCCCCGTGATTGATCTAGCTTGGCATTGAAATCGTAAAAGTATCTAAGATGATCAACATTTACTTTGTAATTTGGATTGGAATAATGTTTTAATGTAAGATCTACCATGCTTTTCAGAGATCTTCCGTTGGCATAATATACCTTGGTTTGTTGACAGCGTTTCATTGACTCAACTACTAGATCCGGGCACGGATGATTGTTGGGCTCAAAGTGTTCAGGACCTGCAGCAAAATTAACCAATGACGAACAGCCTGGAAATTCTCTATCATAGAATTCAAAAATTTCGTGAATGCGTGTTAGATTGTACATGGAAAACACTGTTTGAAGTCCTATTTTGTGTCCACGATTTTGTAACATATGAGCATTGTCAACAATAGTGTCAAAATCTGACCGCCATCTAATGTAATCGTTTATTTTTTTATATCCATCAAAACTGACTGAAAAACACACACTACTAAAATGATCCAACAATTTTATTATTTTGTCACTGAATTTTAGTCCATTGGTTCCAATGTTAAGGTCAAAATTGGTACGCCCTACAGAGATACATTTTTGCAAAAAATCATAAAACTCTGACATTATGGTAGGCTCACCACCACCAACATATATGGCCTGTACTGATTCAAAATCAATCTGGTCAAACGGAGTATTTTTATATTTGGCGTTGTCAAATCTTATCGGAGCAATGCCTATTTTTTTATATTCTTTTTCTATCAAGTGACTGTGTTGATCATCACAGGTTCTGCACATGATGTTACATTTGTTGCTGGGACGTATTTCATAGTAAAGCGGTTTTTCAATGTTGACAAAGTCATCAGTGGATGCTGCATCTATTCTGTTGGCCCATTCTAGTGTTTCAAATTGACGCATACTTTCTTGGCCAACTTCTTCTAGTTTGTAACAGGTGTCACAATATTCGGGGATCAATGTGCCTTTGACCATCTTATTACGTATATCATTGAATTTTGCATTGGTCTTCCATTCAACAATATTGTTTATTTTAGCCAATGGTAGATGATTTTTTTCACAGATATGTGCAAACTCTTTGTCGTTGATCAATGCTGCAAATGGATAAAAACAAAAACTTTTATTTTCTTTTAAAAAATTTCGCCAATACAATAATTTTTTAGCTGCTGCATTGTCTTTGTAGATGACATTTACTCCACTCAATTCTAAATCGTACATTAGCCTAACAGTTGTGACCAATGATTTAAAGTGAGGATATGAGCTGGGTTCCTGGTCCAACATCATAACTGTGTCAAAATGTTTTGCTAAATTTGCAATGTTTCCCGGAGACAAGTCCACTACTGTGGTATGATAATATCCGTTGCTGGCAGGAACAAAGTCAGAATCAGTTATGAGACCATGATTGATGCTATCAAACTCACTGGCCAAAGCAGTTACTGTGTCATCTGTGTTTCGAGTTTCGTTTCCGATGACAAGTATTTTGTTCATTCGCTGTATTTATTAAGGACATTTCAATGACATTGTCATAGATCTACTAGTCAACTAGATCAGCTGTCATTGGAAAAATTGCTGCAATAGCTTGAGCACAAGCACGAGCAATATCCATGTGTTCTTTTTGGGTGCCGTTGCTGGCACGAAGCTCAATGTAGTGAATCCAACTACGCAGTGTACCGTTCATGTACATGCGACTCACAGTAAGTCCTTCTGGCAACACAGCACGAGCTTGTTCTTTGGCAATGCCATTCTTGATAGCCCAGGCATACTCTTGCTTGACACTGAACAACACACGCTGTTGCGCTCGTTCCCACTCAAAGGCCAGGAGCTTTTGAACTTCGTCGGTCATGTCCAGCTCTACACTGTTTTGTCTATTCTTGGTATCTTGGAATCGTGCCTCACGTAACACAAACGCTTCGTCGAGTTCAGCTGTAGGATCAGCATATCGCTGACTGAACTCTTGGAAGCTGAAACTTCTGTGACGTAGAATCTGTCGGGCAATGTCGCGGGTTGTGACGATTTCCATGCAGGCGGAGACCATTTCAAGTGGGCTCCAGTGCTGGTGTTTGACCAAGTATCGGATGAGTCGTTCGCTTGTTTCTGTGTTGAACTGATTGGCAGGATTGCTGACACGGGCACAATACGCAATGAGTTCTTGTGCGTTATCAACGCCTTGCTGGGCAAATTCTGCGGTTGGCTGACTATAGGATACCAGGGATACATTCATTTACAGGCCGTTGAGTAGTTTGTCAGTTTCAGGTTGAACCATTTCAGCAACCAGGCCAGCATCAACCACAAAGTCAATGTCTCGCACTTGATCACCAATCTCGGTTAGCGTACGGGTCAGGACTATCTCAATTTCGTCTATGTCCAAACCTTGTTTACGTAGTGTTGCAAGATTAACAGTTTTCTGTTTTTTATCTTGTAATCGAATCACTACCTTTTTAATGCACTCAAGCGGGACTTCGGTCATCTGAACTTCATTAATGATGTGTTCCCACTTGTCTAGGAATTCATCACTGAACTGCATTGGCAGCTAGCGCCTTGCT
>Ga0181347_1000898_pt1 | contig 9979 bp, 18 predicted proteins | sample Su13VDMM110SN_FD_130102 | JGI IMG/M metagenome (GOLD analysis project Ga0181347, IMG submission 130102) | Freshwater viral communities from Lake Michigan, USA - Su13.VD.MM110.S.N | ecosystem: Environmental > Aquatic > Freshwater > Lake | place: USA: Michigan | collected 2013-07-16
AGAAAGACTTAGTAATTGGTAGGATTATCAACGACCGTGTTTGGGATGTTGAAGATGAGGAGAAATAATGAAGCACTCTAAGAAACAAAAAGGTTTAGCCGCTATGGCTAAGCCAAGTAATAAGATTACTGGTGCAGATTTTAAGAAACTTAAGAAAACTTCTTCTATGAAGAAGATGGGTAAGAAGAAGTAATATGGCTAAATCTGCTGCTTGGCAACGTAAAGAAGGCAAGAACCCTAAAGGTGGTTTGAACGCCAAAGGTCGTGCTTCATACAATAAGGCTACAGGTGGGAACCTGAAACCTCCTGTCAAAGCAGCAGAGGCCAAGAAATCACCTAAGTCTGCTGGTAGGCGTAAGTCTTTCTGTGGTCGTATGTGTGGTATGAAATCTAAACTGACCTCTGCTAAAACTGCAAGGGACCCTAATTCACGTATCAACAAATCGTTGAGGGCGTGGGATTGTAGTTGCAAATGAAAAAGAAACCTGTTTGGGAAACAAAGAATCCTAAGAAGAAATCAACAAAGTTAACACCGGCTAAGAAGTCTGCTGCTAAGGCACGTGCTAAGGCTGCTGGTCGTCCTTATCCTAATCTAATTGACAATATGGCTGCTGCGAGAAAGAAGAAATAATGCCTTACGGTTTTGCTGGCTCAACATTGGTTGACGAATTAAACAGACTTGCTAACGGTGGTGGGTCTTATCCTTCACGTGCCGTTTATCAAGATGCACAGGGTGCAGCCAATAAGTGGGCTGGCACAACCGGTCTTGGTCTTAATGGTGCTTTGAATAAGAAAGCCTCAGCAGGTCGCAGTGCTGCTGATTATAAAGGTTTAAATGCTATTTGTAATGAACTTGCGGGAACAACAGGTTTGTCTGCTATTCCTGCTCTAAGAGAGGTTGCTTCCTAATGCCAAGTTTTTCTGACCTTATTGACGAAACACTTATTGCCCTATCTGGGTACACGCAACGCCAAGACCAATCAACCTATTTGACTGTTGCTATGACTGACACACAAACAACTATGACTGTGTCTGATGCTGCAAGTTTATCTAAAGGTCTTGTTGAAGTTGGTGACGAACTTATGTGGGTTGAGTCTTTTGACCGCTCCACTAACGTTGCAACCATTGCACCTTATGGTCGTGGGTTTCGTTCAACACAGAAAGCACCACATAGTATTGGTGATAGAGTTACCATTTCCCCAAGTTTTCCTAAAGATGTTATCCGTAAACAAATCAACAACTCTGTGTCTGGTGTGTTTCCTAGTTTGTTTGGTGTGTTTTACACAACTTTTACTTTTGTTTCCAGTCAGAACACTTACGAACTTCCTTCAGAAGTTGACGATATTTTGCAAGTAAATTGGCAAACAACTGGTCCTTCACAGGAATGGTTGCCTGTCAGACAATATTCTATTAATAAGAATGCTTATGTTGGTACTTTTAATACAGGTAAAACAATTAGTATTTATGATGGTATTGTTCCGGGTCGTACTGTGCACGTTGTTTATTCACGTTCGCCACAAGAAATGTATTTACCTTCAGATGATTTTGAGGATGTAACAAAGTTGCCTTCTTATGCTAAAGAACCTGTTGTTCTTGGTGCAGCGTACCGTATGGCATCGTTTATGGATGTTGGTCGTTTACCTTCGCAAGCTGCTGAGGTTGACCAAATTGATCAACAGTCCCCTGTTGGTTCCGGTGGAACTGTTACTAGGGCATTGTTTCAGTTGTATCAACAAAGACTTTCTGTTGCAACATTTAGACAACAGGATGATTTCCCAATTCGTATTAGATATGGAAGGTAAGTATGCCAGTTAATCGTTATTATTCGTCCGTTGCTATTGATACCACTTTGACTGGTGGTGTTAACTCTTCCGCAACTTCTATCACTGTTGCTTCAACTTCAGGGTTCCCTGCATCATACCCTTACACTTTGGCATTAGATTATGATACATCATCTGAGGAACTTGTTAATGTTACTGCTGCTGCTGGTTTAACTTTAACCATTGTTCGCGGTCAGGATGGTACTTCTGGTGTTGCTCATTCTGCTGGTGCTGCTGTTAAACACGTTGCTTCTGCACGTGATTTTCGTGAACCACAGGAACACATTGCTGCATCTAGTGCTATTCACGGTGTTACTGGTTCTGTTGTTGGTACAACTGATACCCAAACTTTGACTAACAAAACTTTAACCACACCAACTATTGGTTCTTTTGTTAACGCAACACATACCCATACTACTGCTGCAACAGCCGGTACTCTTACCGCTGCTGCTATCTATTATGGTTTCAATAGTAATACTGGTAATTATACTTTGGCTTTAACAGACCAGGGTAAGATTTTACCGTTTAATACAACATCTACTGGTACTGTTACTATTCCTTTGAATGCTTCTGTGGCGTTTCCTACTGGTTCTTTTGTGAACTTTGTTCAGTCTGGTACTGGTCCTATTTTGATTACTGGTGCTTCAGGTGTAAGCGTTCAGTCTGAGAACAGTAAATTAAAACTTAAAGCACAGTATGCTGTTGCTGGTTGTGTTAAAACTGATGTTGACACTTGGGTTGCTTTCGGTAACTTGGTGCTCTAATGTTTCTTCTTGCATCATTAGGTTCATCAGGGTTTGAAGCAACTGGTGGTACTATCACTACTTATTCTTCTAATGGTATTGATTACAAAGTTCATTCTTTTTTAAGTACTGGTAACACAACTTTTCAAGTTCTTTCTGGTGGTGACGTTGACTACTTTATTGTTGCCGGCGGTGGCGGAGGTGGTGGTTCTGCTAACGACACAGGCGGTAGCGGTGGCGGAGCAGGTGGTTATTTAACTGGTTCATTTACTAACATTGCTGCAGGTGCATACATAATAACTGTTGGAGCAGGTGGTACTGCTGGTTATCGCTATGGAACAATTCTAGGTGGTAACGGTGGCAACTCTGTTTTTAATTCACAAACTGCTATCGGTGGTGGTGGTGGTAACAATGGTGTTGCTACTGGTTCTAATGGTGGTTCTGGTGGAGGACCAAACGGTACAGGTACTGCTAGTCAAGGATTTGGTGCACCTGGCTCAAGAGGTGAAGACCGTGGTGGCCGTGGTGGCGGCGGTGCAGGTAGTGAACCTGATGCTGTTGGCTCACAATTTGGTCAAGGTTCTACAGGTGGTCAACCTATAAATAATTCTTTACGCACAGGTTCTGCTGTTGCTTACGCTGGTGGTGGTGGTGGTGGTAACGGTATTAACAGTCCTGTTAACGGTGGTCTCGGTGGTAACGGCGGCGGTGGTGGTGCAGGTAATGGTGACGGTGGAAGTGGTGCTGGCGCTGGTGCCGATAATTCCGGTGGAGGTGGCGGTGGTCAAAGAGACGCTGGTGAAGGTGGAACCATTGCAGGTATTGGCGGTTCAGGCATAGTTGTTATTAGATACAGAACAAACTAAAGGAAAAATATAAATGGCATCAACATATAAAGTCTTGGCACAAAGTGCACCAAGCGCAACAACAAACACAGACGTGTACACAGTTGGTTCAGGTAAATCTGCTGTTGTTTCTACTATCACTGTGTGTAACCGTGCAGCGTCTTCTGCCACGTATCGTATTGCTATTCGTCCTGCTGCAGCCACATTGGCTAATCAACATTACATTGTTTATGATACAACAGTTCCTGCTAATGACACTATTAGTTTAACTCTTGGTGTTACTTTGGCTGCAACAGATGTTGTAACAGTTTACGCTTCTACAGCAAATTTGTCTTTTAACCTTTTTGGTGCGGAGATTGCTTAGTGTTTAAAAAAGCATCTACATCTAATTTACAAACACAACAAAAAACTAGCAGAATTGGGTACGCATCCAGTAATCCTATTTTTCAATTGTTTAATGCTACAGGTGGAACTGTTGTAACTTCTGACGGATACAAATATCATATTTTTACTAGCAGTGGAAGTTTAATAGTTACTAATGGAACAAGCATTGCTGACTACATTGTTGTAGGCGGAGGCGGTGGAGGCGGAGGATTAGGTGGTAACGCTACTGGTAATGGTGGTGGAGGTGCTGGTGGTTTACAATTCTCGTCAGCAATATTAACTCCTCAAACATATACGGTAACAGTTGGTTCTCTTGGCTCTGGAACAAATGGTCAAGGCAGTAATGGAACTTCTTCAAGTTTTAATAGTTTAACTGGTAACGGCGGTGGCGGTGGAGGAAGCCGTGGCGCTACTGGTAACAGTGGTGGGTGTGGTGGAGGTTCTGGTTCAGAGCAAGGTGGACGTTCATCAGGAACTCAAGGTTTTGGCGGAGGTAATGGGGCAAACGACCCTTACTATCCTGGCGGTGGCGGTGGTGGTATGGGTGCTGTTGGTGGTGATGGAAACGCTGGTTCACCTGGTGGTGCAGGCGGTACAGGACTAAATACTTATTCAACTTGGCTATCAGCAATTTCTAGTGTAATGGCTGCTAACTGGCAAACTGCAACTTCTAGTGGGCGTATTGCAGGTGGTGGCGGTGGAGGAATTTATGCTGGTGGTTCAGGTGGTACAGGTGGTTCAGGTGGCGGTGGTGCTGGTGGAAACCCTGGCAACAACGGTACAGCAGCAATAGCAAACACAGGCTCAGGCGGTGGCGGTGGAGGTGCAAACCCTGGCGGTTCAACTACTGGTGGTAACGGTGGAAGCGGAATTGTAATTGTGAGGTATGCAGCATAATGGCTAATTTTGCAGAAATAGCAGAAAACAATATTGTTAAAAGAGTACTTGTTGTTCCAGATGAACAAGAACATCGTGGTCAAGAATTTCTTGCTGACGATTTAGGTCTTGGTGGTATTTGGATTCAGACATTTGAAGATAACAATGTACGTAAAAACTTTGCTGGCATAGGTCACACCTACGACCAAGAACGTGACGCTTTCATAGCACCAAAACCATATACAAAATGGGTTCTCAATGAAGAAACCTGTAGATGGGAAGCACCAACACCATACCCAACAGATGATAAACGTTATGTATGGAATGACAACCGAGGAGAATGGGAAGAACAACAATGACACTACAAGTAATAAAAGACGTAATACTACGCTCACTAGCACTATTCATATCCTTTGCCCTACCAAGCGTAGGAGTCGGAGCCTTCGCCGGAGTAGAACCAGTAAAAGCAGCAACCATAGCCGGAGGCCTAGCAGTAGCAGGCGTAGTAACCGACCTAGCAAAACTGTTTCTAAAAGATGGCGAACTGTCCGCATCAGAAGTTGACGAAGTATTTAAGAAAGCATCAAAAGGTAAAGGCGGCAAATAATTGGCTCTGCCAATCGCTAACGGAAAAATAACCACACCATACGGCAAAGCCGGCAAAATGTGGAAATCAGGAAAACACACAGGTGTTGACTTTGCTGTACCAACAGGTACCGACATTGTTGCCGCCTGTGATGGTGTAGTTCAAGGCAACAACTGGGGTGCGGCCTACGGCAAACAAATAATCGTTAAGGCCAATATCAATGGTAAAGACCTTTGGATGATATATGCTCACTGCTCACAAACGTTTGTCAAACCTGGGGCCAAGGTTACAAAAGGTCAACATATTGCTGAATCTGGGAATACTGGTAACTCAAGTGGTCCTCATCTTCATTTTGAAGTAAGAGACGGTGCACGCTGGTCAGCATCCAAAGATGTTGACCCTAAAGATATTTTAGCGGCTTAAAATGTTTCGCAGATTTTCTGCGATAATAGCGATTGTTGTTTTAACAACTCTTATCGCACGACCATCATACTCTGATGATGTAACAATTAACTTAGATAGCACAACACCTTTTGTGGATGTGCCTGTTACTGTAACTGAACCTGTTGATGCAACTATCACAACTGTTAATGGTTTATCTAACAGTGGTACTTGGATTGATTCTTGGATTGAAGTTTGGCAAAGCACCCGTCTTGCTTACGATGATGACAGTCTTCATAGTGCCACAAATGTTTTAGCATCCATTATCAATATACCTTTACAGGCTGGCGAATACTTTATTCGTGCCACTTCTTGGAATTATGTGGTAAGTAATGGGACACAGTTTCCTGTTGGTTCTTTTCTGTTATCAACTAACTTAACAGTGGCAACGCCTAGTCCAAGCCCATCTGAGACTTTAACTTTGCAACCATCTCCTGAGCCTTCTCCGATTCTTTCAGAGACTCCGTTAGAACCAGTGAGTCCTCCCGGTCAAGATAATTCTCCAGTGGTTCAACCGTTTCCAGAGTTTTTGTTAGATGAGCCAGTTGAAGAAGTTCTTGAAGTTGTGGTTCCATTTGAGCCAGACGTTTTAGAATTACCTGTTGAGGACTTAACACTTAACGACTTCCCTTCTTCTTTGGAGAACGACTTGCCCTCTTTGGAAGATGTTTCTGAAGATATTTTTGCCATTGATGAAATTCTATCTCTGCTTGAATTTCTTCCAGAACTCTCATTAGAGTCATTGCAAGAAACGTTCCAACAAATATCTGAATCCATAAATACTGCATTAGAGTCCGTCCCTGGTGGCGAGCAAGTTATTGCTGCCGCCCAATTTGTTAATAACCTTGGTTCCGAGTATACACCTGAAGAGCGCAAAGAAGCGCAACAAGTGGTACTTGGTGCAATTATTTTAACACAAATATCTACCCATAGGAGGGTTAAATGAAACGTGTCTTGTCCTTTCTTGTACAACATTTTCGTGCCTGGTTTGCAGAGTCCTTCACACTTGTAGGTCTGCTGATTGCTTGGATTGTTCTTCCACCTGGAAGCACTCGTAGTGCTGTTGGTGTTGCCGTAGTTTTTGCTTTCCTTTTGTGGACCTTGTCTGAGGTTACGTTTGAAAAGAAGGATAAAAAGTAATGGTTTTAGAAAGTGCTGCTATGGCTGCCACAGCCCTTGCCGGTGTTGTTATCATCATTTCCGCTATCGCTTGGGTGTTTAAGAATTGGTTGAAAAATTATTTGCAAGAACTGAAACCTAATGGTGGCTCATCTATGGCTGATTCTGTTAAACGCATTGAAGAACGTGTTGACTATTTGACTAAAGAAATGATTAACCATTTGAAGGAGCACAATGGCAACTGAGAGCATTACCGAACCGATTGTTTCCCCCATTGGTATTGCTGGTGCATCCACACCAATCTTTACTAACACCTCAAACATTTATGACATTGCTATCTCTGGTCAACCTTTTCTTCTTGGTGCATCAGACAAGTACCCTTACCAACGCCAAACTGCAACATACCGTAAACAACAGTTTGATAATAGTAAAGAAATTGGTGAACAATCTTTTGAAGGTTGGTGGTTGAGAAGTCAATCATCTTTTCATCTCGGTGCAGGTATCAACTATCTTGACCCTTATTTGTCTGAGAATGTTCAGTACCGTTTCAATGATTCTGCCGGTGTTGATGTTTGGACACCAGGTGAGGTAACAATGTTACCTGATACCACAAACGTTTTTGCTCTTTCTGGTGATATTAATATGTTTGGTGCTATTGATTCTTTAGACCAAGACTGTGTGTTTGTTTCAGATAACGCAACCCTTACACGTATCTCAGCTACCGGTACAACTGCAACAATTGTTTATGGTGGTTCAGGTTCAAACATTACTTCCCTTGTACAAGATGGTTTAAACTATTATGCTGCAAACACCACATATATTTATCGTGGTGCTTTAACAGGTACAGGTGCAACAGGCACAGCATACTATCCAACCAATAATGCTAAAGTTGTTATGGGTTATGTTAAGCAACGTATTGTTGCTGGTATTGGTGAAAAGATTTACGAAATAACACAATCACGTGGTGGCACAAACCCTGATGCTTCAGACCTTAGATACACACACCCTGACACTGGTTGGACTTGGTCTTCCATTGTTGAAGGACCCCAAGCAGTTTATGCTGCAGGTTATCGTGGAACTAACTCATCTATTTTCAAATTTACTTTATCAACCGCTGGTGTTATGCCAACATTAACTAATGCTGTCACTGCAGCAGATTTTCCTGACGATGAACACGTAACAGCGTTAGGTGTTTACCTTGGAACCTATATAATGATTGGTACTAATAAAGGTATCCGTGTTGGTATCATTGATGCTAACGGTGACATAAGTTATGGTCCTTTGACTTACGAAAAAACTGACCCCACACATACTTTATCTTTTGCTTTTAGAGACAGGTTTGCTTACGCAACCATAACTAATGCCATTGATAGCAAGTCTGGTTTGATCCGTATTGATTTGTCACAGGAAACAGAATCAGGTCGTTACGCTTACGCTAAAGATTTATCTTCCGGTACAACAGGTATTTGTCGTGCTGTTGCTTTCATTGGTGATACAGGTCGTCCAGCGTTTGCTGTTGCAAGTTCAGGTGTTTACTTTCAGCACGCAACAAATAAAGTTGCAACAGGTTTCTTAGACACAGGTTTTATTAGGTATGCAACTATTGAGAAAAAGTATTTTAAACTTATTAAACCAAGATTTAACACACCAATGTTTGGTAGTTGTGTTATCTCAACTAAAGAAGTTGATGGTGATGTTAATTCCATTATCACTATTGCAAATGGTACACCTGCTTTAAACACAGACCTTGCCACAAATATTTCTTTACCTCAAGAAGAACTTGCTTTTAGGTTTACTTTTGGTCGTGACTCAACTGATACAACTAAAGGCCCAGAGTTTGATGGGTACCAAGTTAAATCTCTTCCTGCCATTGTTCGTGCACGGCAGTTAACTATTCCTTTAATTAATTATGATTTTGAAACAGACCGTTACGGTATTCAGAATGGTTATGAAGGTCGTGCTTGGGTGAGATTGCAAGATTTGGAAAACCTTGAGGCTGCAGGTGATACTGTTATCATTCAAGATTTTACTACCGGTGAACAGGTTACTGGTTTGATTGAGCAGTTAAGTTTTGAACGTACCACACCAGCAGATAGACGTTATTCTGGTTTTGGTGGCATTGTGTACGTGTCCATACGTACAGTTTAAAGCCTTTTTAAGGCACGTTTTAGCCCCTTACAGGGTGGTTTTGGTGTGGGAACACACCTAGCCCCTTGTGAGGGGCTTTTTTTGTTTTTTAAAATACTATTCTTATACTCGGAACCGTCCAAAACGGTTCCTCGTAAACGGGTCGCTCGCACATACTCACCGGCTCGCTCCGAGTATAATCGTATTGTCAAATGATTAGCAACCGACACGCTTGGTGCGTGTCGTTAAACGAATTACAACCTTGTGATATTGTGAACCTTATGGAACCAATCATCGGGCACAGATCATTCTCATCATTTACCTCCTGGATAAAATGTGGTAAAGCCTGGCAACTAGAACGCCAGCTACAAGCACCACAAATACCTGCCTGGTATTTCCTTGGAGGATCAGCATTCCACGCGGCAGTAGAACAATTCCTAAAAGAACAATATGAAACCGATTGATGAACTTGTACCTGATGAATCAAAACCAAAATTTGATTTAAGAGGAATACCAACACACGTTTGTATATGTGGTTGTAAAGTTTGGAATCTTAAAGTAATGTTTGAAGACAACGCAATCTCAATGTATTTTCTTGATATGTTTTGTTCCGCTTGCGGTAGCCCCGCTACTGCACCAACAGCAGAGGAATTAGATTGTGAGTAGAGATTTAGCAATCAAGTATTGGAACACCCATTTCCAAACTATGATTGATGAGAAAGCAGCAGCCACAGAAACTATCCCTTCTGTTTGGCGTGCTGGTGGTCGTGCCACTAAAGCGTATCCGGAAAAAGAAAACGATATTTGGTGGCAAGACAACGGACCTAAAATGGTTGACAACTTTATCCAATGGTGGAAAAATAATAAATGGTCAGTGTGGAACCATAACGGTGTACTACAGGTTGAACCAGAATACAATGTGATGTTCGGTGACATACTTATCAAATCTTTTATAGATCTTGTAGCTGTCACACCTGAAGGTGACATAGTTATTATTGATTACAAATCAGGTGTTTATATGCCTGACACAAATATGCA
>Ga0181347_1000901_pt1 | contig 9960 bp, 15 predicted proteins | sample Su13VDMM110SN_FD_130102 | JGI IMG/M metagenome (GOLD analysis project Ga0181347, IMG submission 130102) | Freshwater viral communities from Lake Michigan, USA - Su13.VD.MM110.S.N | ecosystem: Environmental > Aquatic > Freshwater > Lake | place: USA: Michigan | collected 2013-07-16
AGGGATGGCGGTCTCCACCCGAACCTTCCAGCCGACTCTGGTGTGACCGTCATGTCCTTTGGCTTCGACTGCCTGTGATGGCAGGTTGCGCTGGATGTCGCCATCCTCGGTCAGCATATCGGTGGTGCGCCTGGTGACACCTTGCAGGAACTTGCCGCGCAGGTCTGTCACCTTGTCGGTCAGTTGGTAGGCTTTGGTGAAGGATTGTTTTGTTGACCACTCATCCCGCCCGACATCATCCTGGTGAACATGGAACAGGCCAAGCCGCTCATTGATGGCTTTGAACTTGTTACGCCCGAACCGCTTTTCCAGACCCTGATAGGTGAAACTCGCCCAGCCCTCATAGTGTTCATGCTGCCTGTATTTGGATGGCGCTTGCAGAATCATGCCGACCAGCCTTGCCTGAACTTGAGGAGGCTCACGCCCGAACCTTGGCAGATACCTAACAAGGTATTTACGAAAAGCATCCGGTAGCTGTGCGTATCGGTTGGCATGGCTTGTTCTTTTTGGCATCCCTTACCTTTTGGCGCTGTCGGCCTTTTGGTTGATTACTCACGATTGTTATTCTTTTGGGTAAATGCTCAATTACTCAACTGCACCTAGCCCTGAAAAACCCGTTCGACATTGGAATAGACTGCGCCGGTCTTGGACTTGGACTGCAACACCAGAATGTTGCAAGTGACATCAATCAGATCCTCTAGGTCAAAGCCGCCGGTCAGCTCCTTGTCTGTCAGCTCCCGCCCGGTCAATCCCTCGATGACCTCTGCCAGCTTGGACTGCCGGGTTAGCTGTGGTGCAGTTGACCGCAACACCTTTTGACCTTCAAACGGGCCACTGGTGATGGTGAACTCAAACCCGATGCGCTCGCCATAGGTGTTCACAAACTGCTTGATGTTGGACAGGGTTGCACGGTAAGTGCCATCCTTGACGGATGCTGCCGGGGTTGCTGCTTTGGGTTTGACTACCAACATTTGGGTGTTTTCCTTTTAACGAACGGTCGATTGTTAAAAAATACTGATCCGCTCTTTTGAACTTTTCTCATTGATGTCAGGCTTTGCCCAAAAGTTTTGTCGTTTACTATCATCATGTGGGGAGTTATTTCTACTGATTAAAGGGAGTTTGCATGGGAAACACCGTCACATTCATGAGCATGCTGCCGCTCATAGTCATGACTCTTGTCATGTTTTTCTTAAATAGGTGGGTAGGCAAAAAGGTCGGCGTTTGGACAACCGGCGTGATTGTTTGCTCCCTTATTCCACTTCTGTCGTCCTTCACTTTTATCTTCATGGTGGTAAGTGGCATCGCACGACTAAGCGAAAGAATTGCTGCACTCGAAGCAAAAACGTAAAGCCAAATGATTTGCTGAAAAGTCATTGTTTGGTGATGCCGCCCACCATGCCCCAAAAAGCCGGGTCTGCACACCAGCGACACAAAGCTGCCGCCGTGGAGGGTGGCAGGGTTTGCACCAGCCGTGCCTGCTCCACTGGTTGACCTTTCAGACGCAACAAGGCCCCAGCAGCCTCCTTGACCGCTAGAGCATCAACCTGCTCAGGCTCCAGCTTTTCAGCCTGCCTGATGGTGGACTTGTCAAAAAATATTTGCAGCTCAGTGTGCAGGGACAAGTGATGTCCTTTTCATCAGGAGGTGGATGGTTGCCGGTTGCCATGTCTTGCCGGTCTTAGTGGGAATGCTGCGCCCGTTCAGGTTGTCAGCGATTGATTGCAGGGTGTTGCCGCCTGCCCTAGCTGCTTGAATCTCAGCGACTACTGCAGCCTCAGCCTGTACCTGCACCAGCCTGCCCTCGATGGCCTCAAAGCCATAGGGTGTGATGTTGGTGTACTTTTGGTTGGTGGCCTTCTTGTGCTGCAGGGCATTGGTGGTGCGCTCGGCAACCAGGTTGCGCTCGAACTCGGCCAGGACTGACAACATTTGGAACATCATCTTGCCAGCCGCTGTGGTGGTGTCGATCTGCTCGGTCAGGCTCACCAGGTCTGCCTTCTTCTTGGCGACTGCCTCACCGATGGCCAGGGCATCCTTGGTTGACCGCGCCAGCCGGGACAGTGAGTAGCTCACCAGTGCCATGCCCTTCTTGAGGGAGGCCAGCGCGGCCAGTAGCTCCTTACGAGTGTCCATGCGCTTGCCGCTGATACCAGCATCGACATAGACCTTCACCAGCTCGTAATCATTGGCTTTGCACCAGTTCACGATCTTGGCTTCTTGCGCCTCCAGGCTTACGCCTTCATTCGCTTGTTTCTCTGTGCTAACCCTGATGTAACCGATGGCTTGTTTCATGGAACTGTTTTCCTTTTAACTGGATGCTATGTTATCACATACATATGCAATATTAAAAGCGCATATGTAAACACACTAGAAAAACTCCGCCTTGGTGACGGGTCGGCTGCTAATTAGTGGTTAACCCAAACAACTTTGCTGCATCAGCGTTGATTGACCAGCCTGCGCTTTGAGAACAAAACGACATAGTTCTGTCAAACAAAAATTGGCTATCTTTGGTACTTAAAAAGTTGTTGTAGTAAGCATTCAAATCTTTCGCCTCTTCTTTAGAGGGGCAACTGATTGACGCTCCACTTTTCCAGTATGGGGAATGAAATATCAGCTGTCCACCACGTCCAGGCATGGCTCTGTAAAGTCCGCCTAAAAAGGCAATGGCACAAGAAGACGCACAAGTCTGCCCTTCTAAAACATGCGTTTTGACAGAAAATTTTCTAAAAGTTTTTCCTAACTGATAACCATGCTCTAGAAGACCACCAGAGGAGTTCAAAAAAACAAATGAAGCAAAATATCCTCTCCCGGTTGCTTGGTTACATTTAGGCATTGACTCCAAGACCCTAGCGACCACTTCGGATGAGTCAGGGCCTATTGGTCCGGACAACTCCAGATGATCATGGAATCCACCCGTGCACTGATCGCTTTCCACACTGATGTGCCGAACTTGCAAAGAGTTAATTTTTATGTCTTTGACCACCTTCACCTCTCTGCCAGAAAAGCCATAATTATTTGCTCCAAGTGGTACGTGGGTTGACGAACCACAAGCACACAAAAATATTGACGCCAGAATAAGTAGCGCAGCAAATCTAAGGTTTTTCATTATTCTTCTCCTGATCAGTTTTAACTAAGTTCTCTAGCCACCAGCTTGGTCAGGATGTCCGTGATGGTGGTGTCCTGCTCCACAGCCATCAAGCGCAGCTTCTTGTGCATCTCGTGGGTGACATTGATGGTCAGCCGCCTGTGGCCCTCTGGTGCGAAAAATACCCGGTTACCTGCAGGCACAGCCCTTGCTGGTTCGGCGAACTTCAAGGCTGCGTCTTTGTTGACCAGTGTGGGTTTTTTTAGCGTTGACATTCTTTAACCTTTTTTAATCTTTTACGTAAGAGTTTCTTGCACCACACAGTACGCAGGGCACATTTAACCGCTCACTGCGTCGATTGCATTTCGTGCATCTATAAGGCTCATACCTGCTCGAGTAGTGTCCAAACGGAAGAATCCTGCCTGCAGGCGCTTGGGGTCTTATAGTCAGCGGCAACGAATTGGCAGAGCATGAGTTACATAGGTTCAATTTTCTAGTCCAGCAGTTGGACACACAAACTAGCTGATCGCATCCGCTACACCTTCGTCTTGGTGCATGTGGCGTGCATCCACAGGACTCACAAGTTGCCTTAGGCACTACTTCACCTTCAACAACGATAAAACTTCTTTGACCAAAAACTTAGACTCAATTTTTGCGTTCGGGTCTGCCATCTCTGCCACCGTAAGACCCTCCCCCAGCGCCTCCATGTAGACCACTCGCATCCCGAGCGATGTGCCAAGCGCAACCAAGCCCAGCTCCTGTGCTGCCAACCCGGTCAGGCTCTGGGCCAGCCGTGTGTTTGGCCTGTACCGTGTCCAAATCATTCTTGCGTTGACCTTCTTTACCTGCTTGGCCTCTTCAATGAGCGTCAAAATGTCGCCAGTCGCCCAGATTTCAGCTGTGGATGCGCCAACAGGTATCAGGCACAGGTCAGCCAGTATCAGGATGGTTCGGGTCAGCTCAGCGATTCTTGGTGGACTGTCCAGCACGATGAAGTCGGCATCTTGGTGCTGCTCCACCTTGTTGACAAGTTCCTTGTGCGTGGCGGCTGTGTCAGCAACCAAATCACCTTCTTTTCCCTTTTGCTGTCTGACCGCATACCAGCTTGCTGATGTGCCTTGGGGCATATCGCAATCAATCAGGACGGTCTTGCCCTGCTTAGACAGCTCTCCCGCTAGGTTGGTGGACACGGTTGACCGGCCTGCACCGCCCTTGACCTGGATGACTCCGATGATTTTGGCCATGGTTACTTGGCGCAGGCTATTTTTAACATGGTCTCTTTAACAGAATTGGGCGGTATGTGAGCCCATTCGATATCCTCTGACGAGGATTGAAATAGGTTTTTACCACCAGCCATAGGCTCGGAGTGGGAGCTAAATGACAGAATCCGAGCGCGCTCTTGTTTGCAGTCGTATTCCCACCTCACCCGATCGGACAATTCACCATTTTTGTTCCGCTGTTTATGGTTGTGAAGCTGCCAGACCCTGACAAGGTTGCCGTCCTTGCGGATGGTTGCCGGGTCAATATAGAAGTCACTGGAGTCGGTCCAAGCCACATTTACCCACTCAGCCCAAGCTGAGCCAGTGGCCAGCAACAGAGCAAGCAGTAGTGTTTTCTTGATGACGGATGTTTGCATTTTGGTTTCTTTGGCTTTCATTCAAACGGCTGTTGGTAGCAAGTGCAAGCCGTTTGGGTGGCAAGTCGCAGACTTGTCCCCATTAGGCGCAGCTCCTGCTATAGGGGTATTGATTACAGGTAGATACAGGTACTTATTAGTGTCGTCACCGTTTCTGCGTAAATCCGTCACCATTTCTGCGTGCATAACTTGGGCAATCCACAGCTTTTTGTGGACAACTTTCATGGTGATGCCTTGCGCATGGGTATGTGCGTTGGGGATGGCCTGATGAGCAGGCCGTCGTCCAAGGCCTCTGCCTTGACCTGTGGGTACACGACGAGAACCTTCCGCAGCTCTTGCAGAAAAGCTGCCTTGAACTGGCGCAGGATGGCGTAGTTGCTGCCCAGCATCATTTCAACCCCAGCCCAAGGAATGACCGTAGGGCGTTTTAAATAGCTCATCCGATAGGTCAGCCAGTTGTAGATGTCCAAAGCCATTGGAGAGCGTTTTAAGGCTTTGATCGCTCTCATGTCAATCGGAATGGGCCGGTCCACCACTTCATTGAAGAACTGTTCGGACAGGGTGACAGTTGACTTCCACAGCCCTGCCTGCAACGGGTCTTTGGAGTGCCACCAGAGCATTGACCTGTCGGTCAGCCTGTACCCCATATCTGCTGCTTTGTCGGTATCTTCATAGGATGCGGTGACCGTGGCATTGAACAGGCGACGGGTTTGGTTTTTCAGGCGGGTGATGTCGCCCCGTGCGCCACCAGTGGGGGACATTCCCAGCTCACCCATGAATGCCGCCATGCTGTCGCCCAGCTCCAGCTCTCTGGATTTGGTCTTTACAGCCTCAGTGGTCAGCCAAGCCAGCAGCAGCCGTGGCACAGAGCCGTAGGGCAAGCCGATTGCCGATGGTGCTTGCAGGGTTAGGCTAAAGTTACCATTCCGCCTGACAAACTCATTACCCTCGACCTTGCTGTGTGGCAGCGTGGCCTGGACCATTGCTCGGGCCATGAAGCCCAGCGCACCAGCATCCAGCGCATCCGCATCCTCGATGGCCAGCGCCTGATTTATCAGGGAATCAATGGTTTCTGGGCGTAGGTTCCTTGCCATCTTGCACTATCGGCTGTTTGGACATGATTTAATTATTGCATATCAGCATATGTATGCAATACTGTACTTATTCACAGACTTGTATTTCCCGTGCCCCCATGATTTCACTTTGACTCCAGCCCCCACAAGAGTACGATGAGCTTTTATCAATAGGGTATCAAATGAAACTCTTAATTAACGCTGCTGTCGTGCTTGGTTTACTAGGGGGCTACGGTTTTTCAGCCGCCCAAGTGCGTTGTTCCTCTGATGGTTTTGGAGGGCAACGGTGTACAGACAGCTTCGGCAACACCACAAGGATGACCCCAGACGGCTTCGGAGGCTCCCGCATCACTGACCAAAGTGGTAACACCACGAGGGTAACCCCAGATGGCTTCGGGGGGCAGCGGTACACGGACCCTAGCGGTAATGTGAGCCGTCAAATCCCAGATGGCTTCGGAGGCTCACGCATCACTGACCAAGGCGGCAACGCCACAAGGATAACCCCGGACGGCTTTGGAGGGCAGCGCATCACCAGCCCAAGAGGCGGTGTGACACGCTGCGTACCGGATGGCTTTGGCGGCACTCGGTGCAATTAGCTCTTGGACACCCCCCTAGCTGAACCCAGTTTGTGCGGAATTTGGGCTGAACATGCTTATGGGTAGCGCCAGAATGTTTTAGTTTTCTCCCCTAGCATGGCGAATCTCGGCATTGACCAGCCTGGAGAGTTCTCGCAGTTGCTGCCGGTGACCACCCTTCCAAGCATCCCTGCTGACCAGCGCCTTGCCATCTGGGGACTGTGGGTAAATCAGTATGCACTGATGCACTGGCATACATATTGTTGACCTGTTGGTGGCCGCTGGCAATGTTGATCTATTCATTTACCCAATTACTCATGTGAGAGCTTTTACCTATCAGGCATGACAGGTTGCGACCAGCTTGGGCTTGGAGCACCAGCAGCAGGGCAAAAACACCTTCGAAAATTATGACTCGCGTTCGATTGGTCATCAGACTTTTAATAGAGCCTTAGCAACAAAAACTACTGAAAGACTCACTATGACACTCATTGACATTGGCCTCTATATCCAGATCATCCTGCTTGTGTTTCACGCATCAAAAGGACGCAGCCTGGTGACCATAAAGATTGGTTCGTTTAAAAGGTGATAAGCTGTGTTTTTAGAAAGGAATAAAAATGAAAATTCGCATCGCAGGTGCGGTTCTTTTGGTTTTGACTTTACTAACGGGGTTGGTTCAAGCTCAGGAGCAAAAAGTTATTTTTTGCGCCGAAAGTATTTCTTATCGTGCTGGCAGGTTACAAATGATGACTGCTGACAGGTGCTTAGGCTTGTGTGCCGAGCATAGTCAGACGGGATGTCTTGAAAACATGACCAAAGCTGGATGGCAAATTACTTCAACATCACCTAAAACGGTCCCAGAATGGAACACACAAGATGGTGCAAGTTGCTCTTGTATAGGTATTCAATACGCATTGAAAATGGATGCCTCAAAACCTGTTGTCACAGAGCCTCTGTCGGTGGCATCAACACAAATGGCTTTGCTTGAAAAAGAGATTGAACTCTTGAAAAAAGAGAACGGTATGCTTCAAAAAGAAGTAGCTGAACTGAAGCGCAAGAGGGTAATTGATCCAAAAAAGTGAGCCTTCTTCCTATCAAGTTAGGCGCTGAGCTACCAGCTCCCGCGCGTGCCTCAGCTCCTCATTCACCATCTTGGACAAAGCCCGTAGCTGCTCTCTGTGACCGCCGCGCCATGCGTTGCTTGCCACTGTGGACTTGCCCTCATTGGTCTTAGGCCCGGTGGACTGCTCCCACGGCCTCCACCCTCTGATTAGCTCTGCCTGTTTGCGCCTGCGCTCCAATGTCCAGCCGTTGAGCATTTGTTCTCTTTCCTATTTGCAAGGGTACGCTTCCCTAAGCGCGAGGATGAAGCCGACAGTTGACGGAATTTGCCAATCTGCTGGATTTTTATCTGCCCAGTTTAGAAAGATTTTGACGACTTGTGCATTACTTACCAAACTGGTTGCGCACATGCGTGGGCCGGTCTTGGTCTGGTCCGCGTTAGCCATCATCGTTCCCATAACGCCAGAGGCTTCCCCAAGACAGTAGTACTGCCTGGCATCTGATCGTTTGCAGATTTCTATCATGTCTTGAACAGTAGTAGCGTTCGCTGTGAGACTGCATAAAGCAATCACGGCAGTCAACAAATTTTTGAGCATGACCTCTCCTTCTGGGGTGTGCGGAATGAAATACTCCCGCTCGGGGGCCGGTTTAAGACGGTCGAATCTTGAGTATCCAATAGTTTGTTTGGCGCGGTTTCAAAATCTCCCGCGCTCGCGTGCGCCTGCGCGTACTTGTCAGGAAAGGCCCCATTGTTGACCTGTTGCGGCCCGGTGGTCATGTTGGCCTGCTTCACAAAGGTTGCCGCCTGCTTTGGGTATTTCAGGTCAACCAGCGCCGATATGGTCGCCCTGCTCTGTGCCTGCGCCTTGAGTGCCAGCGACATGTAAAGCCCGTACTGCGTCAAATACTCTTGTGAGGATGCCCGTTTAGCAAGGCTGGTGAACATGGTTTGCAGCGCCGTTGCCTGCCCGACCAGCATGGCCTCCATTGAGGACAAATCGCCATCATTAACCTCCTTGAACTTGGTTTGCATCTCCGTCACCAGCTCGCCGATGTCCACATCCTTGCCCATGATGTTGCCCTGGAAGGCGTTTACAACCAACATTGCGTTGATGGATGCCTTGGTCGCCGCCTTTGCCTTTGCTACCGGCATGGATTCGTCCTGCTTGCACTCAATGGGCAGGGTCTGAGGGTCGCGTGGTGGTGCGGCCGGTTTGCCGGTGGGTTTGGTGGTGGCAGGTTTTGCTGCCGGTTTTTTTCTCTCAGCCATGTTTGGCTCCTTTCGTAGTCAACAGTAAACACCTGACCCGCAGCCAGGATGCCGCGCCCTGCCCGTCTGGTTTGTTGGTCAGCTCCCGCTCCACCAGCTCCCGCCAGTGGCGACCCGATTTTTTCGCCAACAGGTCGATTTGCGCCCAAAACTGTCTCTCCAGCCTGATGGTGGTTCTTTTCTCGCCCTGTGGATGCCGAAGGTGTCGGAGGGAACACACAGGCAGGGAGGAGCAGGACAGGAGGGCAGGAGGAGGCACAGAGACAGTAGTACTAACTAACAAGGGATAAGGTAAAACCCTGATAAGTCATTGTCAGCATTGGACTTTTCAGGATTGACGATTTGGTATTGAAAATCAGGGTGGCTCGATAAAGCAGCATCCAGCTTGACCATGACCTGCTCACCAAGAGGCATCTCCAGCCGGTAGCCGGTGGCCTTGAACATCGCCTCCTTGATGGCCTTGCTGTCCAGCCTGGTGGTGGATGTGAACCCGTCATGCTGGAGCAGAACAATCTGTTCAGGGTAGAGGCTGTGCGCGGCCTCCAGTGCCACCGACTCGACTCCCTGTAATAAGTGCGCCAGTTGCTGCCTGGTGTCGGCCTTAGTGGTGCTGATGGTCATGCCGCGACAATTCTCAATCTTGCCTCTGAATACCTTTTGACCGCTCAGGATGGCAGACCTTGCAGCTGCCACATCATCCCGCAGCGCCCGAAAAACAGGGTGTTCATAAACCCGCTGTGCCATCTCCTTGCCGCCCAGAATCTTGGGCAGGGCATCCTTGGAGCGCATGGAAAACCGCGCACCATAAACCAGTGCAATCAGGGCGGTCTTGACTTGGTCAACCGTCAGCCCGAACTCAGCAGCCAGCGACTCCCTGACCTTTTTCTTGTTGATTAGGTAGTGCCTGACTGCATTGCACACATAGCCATGCTCCTGCGCCATCTGGTCAAGGATTGAATAGTGGCAGTTTTCAATGTCGTAGTCATAGAACCCATGCAATGCTGCCTGTCGTACAAGTCGATAGGTGTTCTGTAAATTGACATCCTTGGCATACAGCCGACCACTGCCTGACTGTTGGTATCGGTGGATGAACTTACCAGGTGCAATCCTGTTGCGCGACATCTGCAAGACCATTCTGGTCTCATCCCGCAGCTCCTTCAAATAGGCGGGGTCAGGGACAGGGTGAAACAGTGCCGCCTGTGTGATTCCATGCTCCCTGCCGTACTGATGCGCCTCAACGACCAGGAGCAGCTTTTTCAGCA
>Ga0181347_1000902_pt1 | contig 9959 bp, 12 predicted proteins | sample Su13VDMM110SN_FD_130102 | JGI IMG/M metagenome (GOLD analysis project Ga0181347, IMG submission 130102) | Freshwater viral communities from Lake Michigan, USA - Su13.VD.MM110.S.N | ecosystem: Environmental > Aquatic > Freshwater > Lake | place: USA: Michigan | collected 2013-07-16
ATACCTGAATCAAGAAACCATAGTGATTGGTCTAAATCAATTAAAAAATTAGTTCAAAATCCTGATATGATAACTGAATTAGGTGAACGACTATATAACACCGTAAAAGACAAATATGACCTTAATAAGGTTACGGTTACAAGAGCAGAATTTTACAAATCTTTAATAAAATAAAAAATGATAAAAATACCATTAACCAAGATATTATTTCTTGATATTGAAACTGTTGGAATTGAAAAAGATTATGACACTTGTTTAGAAAAAAGACCTGAACTTGCAAAACAATTTGACAAATATTATGATTGGTTTTTAAAACGTTTTCCTGAAGATAAAGAAATTGAAGTTGACCAAAAGAATATAGTGTTTGCCTCAAGAACTGCATTAGTTCCCGAATTTGCTAAAATAGTTTGTATGAGTGTTGCATTTGTAATGGACAATGGCGATATTAAAAAACAAACATTTTCCGGAGATAATGAAAAAGAAGTATTAAAAGAATGTCAAAAATTATTGGACCGTTGCGGTAAATTAGATTTTTTCCTATGTGGACATAATTTAAAAAACTTTGACATTCCAATGACAGCCAAAAGAATGATTATTAATGGTTTATTACCTCCATCAATTCTTCCATCTTACGATACAAAGCCGTGGGAGATAAAGGCTATTGATACTCGAGAAATTTGGCAATACGGTGCTTACACGGCAATCGGGTCGTTAGATTTAATGTGTACCTCAATGGAAGTACCATCACCAAAAGAAGGAGATGTAACAGGTGATAAAGTTCACGACGCATATTGGAATAAAAATATGTTACCAGAAATATCTGCATACTGTGAAAGAGATGTGTTAGTATTAATTGATTTAATAAAAAAATTAAAAAATTTAGAATAATGTTTAACGAAGATTTAGATTTCTTAAAAAATAAAGCCGAAGAATTAAAAAGAATGGTTGATGTTGATTTTGACGAACTTTCATATGATGAAATAATGAGTGAGTTTGGTCTTGATTTAAAACAACTTGAGGATGATATGATGAATTCAAGAACCAAACTTCCATTGGGGTTTATGAAACTTCATCCGGATGCTATCACCCCTCAATATAACTATGAGAGCGATTCAGGGTTTGATTTACATTCTGTTGAAGATATCACTATTGAACCCTTTGGTAGAGCTTTAGTTCCAAGTGGATTATCATTTGATATTAAAGATGGTTATGAAATACAAGTTAGAACTAAAAGTGGTTTGGCGATTAATCAAGGTCTTATGGTTTTAAACTCACCAGGAACAGTTGATAACGGATATACAGGAGAAGTTAAGGGAATCATCTTTAATACAAACAATCATCCCGTAACCATCACTAAAGGTATGAAATTTGGTCAAGCGGTATTATGTCCGGTGGTAAATGGGGGTTGGGTTCATTTAGAACAAAAAGAAACAATTGAAAATAAAGAAAGAGGGTCAAATGGATTTGGGTCAACAGGATTAGTATGATAACAATAATATATTCAACTCATAAAGACGAACAATATAATAACAAATTTAAACAACATTTGTTACAAACGGTTGGGGTAAAAAATGTTCAAGTTTTAGAGTTTCAAAATAATAATGAATTTAGTTTGGCTGAGATTTACAATAAAGGTATATCTCAGTCAATTTTTGATATTGTGGTGTGTTGTCATAATGACATCAAATTAGAAAATGGTTGGGGTAAAAAATTATTAAAAGATTTTATTGATAATTCTGACTATGGTATTATTGGAAAGGCTGGTTCTTGTTATTTCCCTGAATCAGGTGTGTATTGGGAACGTATGCAACAAACAATGGTTGGTCAAGTTTACCACCAACCCGATAAAGATAAATGGTTAAGTAAATATTCACCAAAATTACCCGTAATCATTCCTGTCGTTTCTATTGATGGGTTATTTCTGTCATTCAATAAAACAAAAATAAAACATAGATTTGATGAAAGTATTGGAAGATTTCACTTTTACGACCATTTATTTTGTTTACCAAATTATTTAGACGGAGTTAAGATTGGCGTTACATCATCATTTGAAATTATACATCAATCAATTGGAAGACCTAATCAAGAATTCTACGAAACTAAAGAAAAATTTGTGGAGAAATGGAAACACGTTTTACCGTTAGATTTAAAACCTGAAAAAATTTATGTTCCGGAAATTAAAAAAAAACCAATTAAAAATATTGGTAAAGTTGCCGTAATAATTCCAACCAAAGGTAATGTTGAAATGTTAAAAAATTGTGTTGATTCATTTTACACTCATTGTAATCCTGAATTATTTGACGTTTTTATTGCCGATACCGGTTCAACAGATGATGAAAAAGAAACATTAAAAAGTTATATAAAAAATTATAATAACATAAAACTAATTGAGTACGATTACTATAATTTTGCAAAAATTAATAATGATGTTGTTAAAAATTATGTGACTGACAAATATGAATTTTTACTATTCTGTAATAATGATATTAAATTATTGAATAACATTATTTACGGAATGTTAAGTATTTTTAAAACCACCCCTAAAGTTGGTACTGTTGGATGTCGATTACATTTTGAAGATAATACAGTACAACATGATGGTATAATATGTTTTTTAAATAGAGAAGACAAATTATTAATATCTCATCAAGGTTTATCTTCATATTATAACTTTTCAAATATTACACGAAAAGTTATTGGTTCTACAGCAGCATTACTTATGATTAAAAAAGAGGTATTTATTAAATGTGATTATTTTAATGAAAATTACTCTACATGTTTTGAAGATGTTGAATTAAATTTAAAATGTTTAATTTTAGGGTTAGATAATTATTGTAATAGTAATTTAGTTTCTTATCACTATGAAAGTAAAACCAGAAACAGTGATGTTGATAAAATCACAAAAGAAGGTGAAGATTATAACAATAATTTGATTCCTTTTATAATTAAAAATTATAAAAATTTAAAAACACATATTCCAATAATAAAATAAAATTAACATATTAAAAATGACAAACCAAACATACGTATTTGTTCACGACCAACAAATCATTTTAGATTATTTGAGAGTTGGTAAATTTAATCAACTAAATAATGTAACATATGTTTTTGTTGGAAATGGAGACATTTCAAAAATTGAAAACCTATCTAATGTTATAATTTGTAAAAATCAACCAATTAATATTGAAGAATATCCTAAACTAACATCTTTTACCGGATGGTACGCTATTTGGAAAAATAAATTATACACTGAAGATTTTATCAATTTGTTTGAATATGATATAAATTTATCGGATAAATTTAATGAAATAATTAATGATGCCACATCATCTAATACTGATATTATTGGTTATATACCATTTAGTCCTCACACTAAAAATTTTTTAAAACATACTCCTTGGTCTTTAGAGTTAATACAATCAATAAAGAAAAATTATAACATTGATACAATTAATGAAATAGAAAATTTACCTAACACAACAATTTGTTCTATGACATCAAACCATACCTTCAGTAAAAAGTCGTTTGAGCAATATATGGAATGGATTGAACCTATGATTGATGACATTAAAGTTTCTAACTTGTCCGGTCATATAATGGAGAGGTCAATAAGCGTTTTTTATTTTTTAAATAAAATCAAAAATGTTAAAATTTTACCAAATATTTTAGAACATTTTCAGTTTGATAGTCACAAAACTCAAGGTATTAGCGGACAAAAATTAATTGATAATTATCAAAAATTATTACAATATGAATAAAATCGCAATAACAGTTTTAACTAGAGGATATGGAAATGTATCACAATATAATTCATTAATTAAACGCAATACGTTAATTTATGAAAACATAATTAGTAAATCAAATTTTGAATTTGATATGGTAATCTTCCATGAAGGGAATATTACAGAAGAACATCAATTACATATTTCAAAAAATTCAAAACAAACTTTAATTTTTAGAAATGTTAAAGATTATGGTAATAATGAGGCTTTCGACGATAACAAAAATATCATCAATAACGATTTATGTCCACCTAATTTTTTATCTTCTCATTTTCCACTAGGTTATAAACATATGTGTCATTTTTGGTCAATAGATTTTTTAGAATATTTAAAAAATTATAAATTCATTATAAGAATTGATGAAGATTGTTTTATTGATAAATTTGACACTAATATTCTAAACGAAATGAATGAAAAAGAAATTCATTTTGTTAGTCCAAAATTTCAGGGACAGGATGATAGTCGAGTTATTGTAGGTATTGAAAAATTATTAGATGAGTTTTTAGTGGAGTTCAATATTCAACCATATAAAACATTTAAGGATATTAAGTGTCCTTATACAAATTTTATGATAGTTAATATTGAATTTTTACGGAACCATAAAATTATTAATAAAATCTTAAAAAAAATAGACTTATCTCACGGTATTTACAGTAATAGATGGGGTGATTTACCTATATGGGGTATGATTTTATCAACATTAATTGATGAAAAGCATTATTATGAATGTAAATCAATATCTTATTATCATACAAGTCACAATACACAAATTAATTAATAATAAATGAAAATTGACAGAGTAATACTAGTAACAAATAACGACCCATTATATTATGATTTTTGGAATAATATATCATTCACTTATAAAGAAAAATTTGGGATAACCCCAACATTAATTTTTTTTGGTGAAAAAGAAGAATTGGAGTCAATAAATTTATCTCAAGAATATGGTAATATAATATTACAGAAAAAAATAGAAGGAATTCCTGATTGGCAATACACTTGGGCATTATTTTATTTTACCAAGTTTTATCCTGATGAAACTTGTGTAGTTATGGGTATTGACCAAATACCATTAGGAACTTATTTTTTTAAAGAAAGTATTGAGTTTGTTAATGAAAACAACTATGTTATGTTAATTGATGACCAATATAAATTAGAACGTAAATATCCACATAAATGGGATGAAGGAGGGTTTAGCCCTTCAGCGTACCATATGGGTAAGGGTAAAACTTTTATAGAAATATTTGAGTTTGAAGACACATTTGAATCTGAAATAATTAAAATTCATAATTTAAATATTAAAACTATGTGGGATAACCAATGGGGAACAGATGAAGCTTATAGTTGTAATAAACTTATGACGTTTAAAGATAGAAGTAGAATATCTGATTTAAGTAAATCAAATGATTTTTTAAATAAACGTATTGACTGTCATAGAAATGTAGAAGTTGAATACGATTTAGATTTACTTAAAAACAATGGATATATTGAATGCCATTCTTGTAGACCATATCATCAACATAAAAATTACTTAAATAATTTATTTAATAACATACCAAAATTTATATAAAATGAAAAACGTATTTATACACGAAACTGCGATGGTTGAAAGTGACACTATCGGTAATAACACTAAAATATGGGCTTACTCACACATCTGTAAAGGAGCAATTATCGGAGATAATTGTGTTATTGGTGAAGGTGTTTATGTTGGACCCGGAGTTGTTATTGGAAATAATTGTAAAGTTCAAAATCACTCATTATTATATGAGGGTGTTGTGATTGAAGATTTTGTATTTATTGGACCTAATGTTGTTACAACTAATGATTTATACCCGGACGTAAGTAATGATTGGAAACATCGTTTTAGACAAACATATTTCAGAAAAGGTTGTAGCATTAGTGCTAACTCAACAATAATTTGTGGGAATGAAATTGGTGAAAACACATTAATAGGTGCCGGTTCATTAGTAACTAAAAGTATGCCAGCTAATTCAATATGTTTTGGTAATCCTTGTAAGTTTAAACGAGTAAAATGATAACCCATAATTTAATACAAATGTCTCGTTTTTGTAATGATTTACATGATGACGATAGAATTGTTTTTTGTAAAACTGACTTCATTTTACCTGAGTTTGAAAGAATTAAAACAATTGATAAGAAAATAATATTAATAATTGCAAATAGTGATTATACGGTTAATGATGATATTTTATCTAAATGCCCTAATAATGTTGAACATATTTTTGCAACAAATACTACTTGTGTAAACGATAAAGTTACACCAATACCAATAGGCGTTGAAATTGAGGAATTAACAACAAGACCCGGTCACGGAATGATTAATCCTGATATTTTTGAAAAAAAACCATATCTTTTAGGTGAGATAAAACCAAGTAAAACTAATAATATTATTAATAAAATTTATTCTAATTTTAATGTATCCACAAATCGAAATATTAGAACACCTTTAAAAGAATTTTGTAAATTAAATGAAAATTACTACGTTGATGGGGGATTAACTTATGATGAATTTGTTAATCAAGTATCTTCTCATATTGCAACACTCTCTCCAAGAGGTAATGGTATCGAATGTATTAGAACATATGAAGTTTTGTATCTAAATTCTATACCAATTGTTTTTGGTGATAATAAAGAGTATCAAGCAATCAACGAAAAAATATATAAAAATCTACCGGTTGTTTTTCTTCACACATATAACCAATTAAATGATTTTTCATATATAGAAAAAAGAATATCTGAAGTTAAAAATAATAGTAAAGAAAGTTTGGATTATTATTATTGGGTTGATTTAATAAAAAAAAGAGCACATAATATATAATGAAAAAATTAATATACTTCACATTAGGTAATAATGAAAATTACGTTAAATTAGCTGATTTATGTGTTAATAGTTTATATGAAAACAACTATGATGGAGATTTCTTATTTATAACTAATTTAAAAGAAATTATTTTAAATACAATCTCCTTTAAAAAAGAACCATTTTTTATAAATGTTGATGAAACAAATCTATTAATCTCAGCATCAAATAAATTAAAAATTTATCAATTTCAAAATATTGAAGGCTATGATAAGATTATATATTCAGATTTAGATATTTTATGGTTATCAAATCCGGATACTATATTTAATGAAATTGTTGAAGATAAAATTTACGTTAGTAATGAAATTGAGTTAATGTCAGAAGAATGGTGGGGAGGTAATATTCTCAATGAAAATGAAAAACAATTTATTAAGGAAAATAATATTAAAGGGATTAATTCAGGAATATTTGGGTTTAATAAAATTATGATTAATCATTTAAAAAATATTGAGGAATTTTTATATCAAAATCAAAATTTAATAAATGACTGTTTAGAACAACCTTTTTTTAATGTTTATTTATTTCGTAATAATTTATATAATAATATTTTAAATAAATGTGTTTGTCATTATGGATATAATGTGGATTCTTATGACGGAACAGTATTACATTTTGCGGGTGGTCCAGGAAATTTTGAACATAAATATAATAAAATAATAAATTATAAAAATAAAAATTTTAAATAAAAAAAAATGAAAGTAATAGAAACTAGAAATGACTTACTAAACACTATGGATAAAAATTTAGTGGTTTGTGAAATTGGGGTATTTAAAGGGGATTTCTCAAAAATAATGTTAGATATATTATCACCAAAAGAATTACATCTTATTGACATCTTTAATGGTATGATGTGTTCAGGGGATAAAGATGGTAATGATATTATTTGGACTAATCTAGATGAAGAATATATTAATGTTAAAAATACATTTTCAAACGATAATCGTGTTTATGTACATAAAGGATTAAGTTATGATATTTTAAATAGTTTTGAAGATAATTACTTTGATATGATTTATATTGATGGTAACCATTCATATGATGGAGTTAAATCAGATTTAAAATCATCATTTTTAAAAGTTAAAAATGGTGGTTTAATATGTGGTCACGATTACATCTCATCCAAATTTGAAGGTGTTGTTAGAGCTGTAGATGAGTTTTGTGACAACCATAATTTAGAGATAGAATATTTAACTAAAGATGGGTGTCCATCATTTTGTATTGTTAAAAAATTATAATTAAAATTTTATGAAAAAATTATTAGTAACCGGAGGAAAAGGATTAGTTGGTACATCAATCAATGCCGATATTAAAATTGGGAGACAGTATGATTTAAAAATTACTAATGAAACTAATAAAATGTTTGAATACTATAAACCAACACATGTTATCCATTGTGCTGGTAAGGTTGGTGGTGTGGGAGGAAATATGAACTATAAAGGGGAATATTTTTACGATAACATTATGATTAATACTAATGTTATTGAAGGAGCAAGAAAAAATGGGGTTGAAAAATTAGTTTCTTTTTTATCCACATGTGTATTTCCTGATAATGTTGAATACCCTTTAATTGAATCAAAAATTCATTTAGGTGAACCTCATAATTCAAACTATCCTTACGCATATGCAAAAAGAATGGCCGATATACAAATTAGGGCGTATCGAGAACAATATGGGTTAAATTATGTGTCTGTAATCCCAACAAACATATATGGACCTAATGATAACTTTTCATTAACTCATGGTCATGTAATGCCAATGCTAATACACAAACTTTATTTGGCTCAACAAAATAAAACCGATTTTGTTGTATGGGGTTCCGGTAAACCATTAAGAGAATTTATATTTTCAAAAGATGTTGCAAAATTATCGGAATGGGCAATTGACAACTATAATGAATCAGAACCAATAATATTTAGTACCTCTGAAGAGATTAGTATTAAAGATTTAGTTGATTTATTAGTAAAAGAATTTAACTTTAAAGGTAAGGTCATATTTGATTCATCAAAACCTGATGGTCAATTTAGAAAACCATCTGACAATAGTAAATTAAAATCGTATTTACCCGATTTTCAATTCACCCCAATTGAAGAAGGAATAAAAGAAACCGTAAATTGGTTTATAACAAATTATGAAAATACCAGAAAATAAAATAGCTTTAATAACAGGGATTAACGGTCAAGATGGTTCTTATCTGGCAGAATTTTTACTACAAAAAGATTATGAAGTTCATGGAACTTTAAAACGTAATTCTGTTGCGGAAAATCAAACATCAAGATTAGAATCCATTTATAATAAAGTTAATTTACACTACGCCGATTTAACTGACTTATCGTCATTAATCAGTGTTATTCAAAAAGTAAACCCGGACGAGATTTATAATTTGGCCGCACAATCTCATGTTAGAATATCTTTTGACCAACCATTGTACACCGCAAACGTTACAGGTATTGGTACATTGAATATGTTGGAGGCAGTTAAATTAATTAAACCAAATACTAAAATCTATCAAGCATCTTCTTCTGAAATGTTCGGCAATTCAATTGATGATGACGGGTATCAAAGAGAAACAACCCCAATGAATCCTGTATCTCCATATGGATGCGCAAAAGTATTTAGTTATAATATATGTAGAAATTATCGTAATTCATACAATATGTTCATTTCTAATGGTATTTTATTTAATCACGAATCACCAAGAAGAGGTACAAATTTTGTCACAAACAAAGTTTGTAAAGAGGCCGTAAAAATTAAATTGGGGTTATCATCAGAATTAAAATTAGGTAATTTAAATGCCACTCGAGATTGGGGTCACGCAAAAGATTATGTAAGAGCTATGTGGCAGATATTACAATTAGATACTCCGGATGATTTTGTTTGTTCAACAGGTATATCACATTCAGTTCAAGACTTATGTGAGTATGTGTTTGGTAAATTAGAATTAAATTGGGAAAAATACGTTAAACAAGATGAGAAATTTTTAAGACCTGAAGAATTACATAATTTAAAAGGAGACTCATCTAAATTAATTAAAGCCACGGGTTGTTGTCACGACTACACCTTTGAGACTATGTTAGACGAAATGATTGAATATTGGTTAACATATTATAAACAACTAAAATAATTTAAATGGCTACATACAGCAAATCAAAAAATACTAAACCAACCCCTACTCCAGAAACTACTGGTAAACCGGTTAATAAGAAAGAATTAATTAACCAAATTATTAAAAGAAAAACTAAAGAAAAGTTTTTAACTAACAATCAAAAAAAATATTATGATACTTTAAT
>Ga0181347_1000905_pt1 | contig 9956 bp, 12 predicted proteins | sample Su13VDMM110SN_FD_130102 | JGI IMG/M metagenome (GOLD analysis project Ga0181347, IMG submission 130102) | Freshwater viral communities from Lake Michigan, USA - Su13.VD.MM110.S.N | ecosystem: Environmental > Aquatic > Freshwater > Lake | place: USA: Michigan | collected 2013-07-16
GTATTGATGAAACATTTGATAAATGGGAACCAAGGTATGCTTTTGAATTAATTAAAGTAGAACCACTAGAACAACCAAAACATTTTGTAAAACAAGTTATAGCACAATAATATGAAACCACTAGTTTTTATAAGCTGCCCAATCGATACTTTTTCCGGTTATGGAGCTAGATCAAGAGATATTGCTTTAGCAATTATCAAATCAGACAAATATGAAGTAAAAATATTACCACAACGCTGGGGAGCAACTCCATTTGGGTTTCTTCAACAAAACAATTCTGATCATAAATTAATGATTGATTGTATATGGCCTAATCCACAACTTCCTAAACAACCTGACTGTTGGATTCAAATTACAGTACCCAATGAATTCCAACCTATAGGTAAATTTAATATTGGGATGACAGCTGGTATTGAAACTACAATATGTGCTCCTCAATGGATTGAAGGCATGAATAGAATGAACTTAAATCTAGTTTCTTCAGAACATGCTAAAAAAGTATTTGAAACTAGTGCTTTTGAAGAAAAAAATGAACAAGGACAAATACTTCGTTCTATTAAACTAGAAAAACCAGTAGAGGTATTATTTGAAGGAGTAAATACAGACATTTATAAAAAATTAGAATCAGCAAATACACTAAATGAATTAGATATTATTAAAGAAGATTTTAATTATTTATTTGTAGGACATTGGTTACAAGGAGAAGTTGGACAAGATAGAAAAGACACAGGTATGTTAGTTAAAACATTCCTTGAAACATTTAAAAATAAAAAGCAACGTCCTGGTCTTATTCTTAAAACATCTGCTGGGAATTATTCTATAATGGATAGAGATAGTATGTTAGAGAAAATTAGACAAATTGAATCATCTGTTGATGGTGATTTACCAAGTATCTATTTAATCCATGGTGAATTGAGTGATGATGAAGTAAATGAATTATATAATCATCCTAAAGTAAAAGCACACATATCATTTACTAAAGGGGAAGGATATGGCAGACCATTACTTGAAGCTACCCTATCTCAAAAACCAGTAATAGCAAGTAACTACAGTGGTCATTTAGATTTTCTTGATCCTGAAATGTCGATTTTACTACCGGGAGAAATAACTCAAATACATCCGTCAGCAGCAGTACAAGATATGTTAATTCCTGAAAGTAGTTGGTTTACTGTTAATTATAATAAAGCAGCTGAAACTCTTGAAGATGTTTATAAAAATTATAAGAAATATGGTGATGGGGCAAAGAGACAAGCGTATCGTTCACGCACTGAATTTAGTCTAGAGAAAATGTCTGAAAGATTAGTTAGTATCTTAGAAGAAAAAGTACCTAAACAGATTCAACTTAAATTACCTCAATTGAAAAAAATTGAATTACCTAAACTTAAAAAAGTAGACTAATGCAAGAATTATTTACAGTATGTCCTCGATGTGAAGGAAATGCATGTCACGAGATATCAAATGATAAACTTACTGTTTGGAGTTGTTTTGGATGTGGCTTCACATCCAATTCAACTTTAACAGAAGATAAATTAGAAGAAGTTGAATCTGTAATTCCTCAACTATATAAAGATCTTCGATTTAAAGATAATAAAGGTTATTATTGGTATCCTAATAGCGTAATGCTAGAAGATAAATCATTAGTATTTTCTGATGGCAAATCACCAGAAGACTGGAAATGGGCTGGTGTGCAATCTAAAGATGGTAAAGCTGATATGACAACAGTAAAATACTTTGAAGAAAAAGAATTTATGGAGGCTCTTGATTATATAGGCTTCTTTGAAAAACAAAAATAATGTTATGCCTTCAATTAGTTATGCAATCACAGCATGTAATGAACATGCTGAGTTAGAACGTTTATTAGATCATTTAGAAGACTGGATTAGAGAAGAAGATGAAGTGGTAATTCAATTAGATATTACTGCTACTGAAGAAGTAAAAGCATTGTGTTTTGATTATATGCGTAGTAATTGGAATGTTGTTGAGTTTGGATTAAATAAAGACTTTGCATCATTTAAAAATAATCTAAAAAATTATTGTACTAAGGATTATATCTTTCAGATAGATGCAGATGAGAATCTTTCTCAAGATTTAATACTCAATCTCCCAGAAATATTGGAACTCAATCCTGAAATTGACTTATATGCTGTTCCTAGAATTAATACAGTAAAAGGATTAACTCAAGAACATATTCAAAAATGGGGGTGGAATGTTAATAAAAAAGGATGGGTTAATTATCCTGATTACCAAACACGTATACTTAAAAATATACCTGAAATAAAATGGATAAATAAAGTTCATGAACGTTTAGTGGGAGCTAAAAATGAATCTCAGCTACCCGAAGGATATGACTTAATTCATCATAAAACAATTGAAAGACAAGAAAAACAAAATCAATTTTATAACACATTATGAGATTACACTTAGGTTGCGGAACTAAACACATTACGGGCTACACTAATATTGATATTAGATATCTGCCTGGAGTAGATGAAGTAAATAATATTCGCTTTTTACGAAATTATAAAGAAAATACAGTGGATGAAATATATGCTTGTCATGTTTTAGAACATTTTAGTAGATGGGAATACAAAAGCGTATTAACTAGATGGTTTGAACTTTTAAAACCAGGGGGACAATTGCGTTTAGCAATTCCTAATTTTAGTTCAATTTGTTCTTACTATAATAAAACTGGTGATTTAAAATCATTAATTGGGTTACTTTATGGAGGTCAAGACTATGATGAAAATTACCACTATATTACTTTTGATTATCATACCTTATCTAATGACTTAAGAAGTATAGGCTATAGAACAATCTCAGAGTGGAACACAGAAGATTACCCTGGGGATGATTTTAGTAAATCATATTTACCTCATATGGATAAAGAAAACGGAGTGTTAATGAGTTTAAATATTCTAGCAATAAAATAATAATAGCAATGTATATAAAATGTCATTATATGCCTGTGGAAATGTTTGATTATCATTTAAATAATAGTGATTATTTAAAACATAAACCTATTAGTTTATTTAATGATTATCCCTGTTCACAAGAAGATTTAAATCAAAACCCATATAATTTTTTGATTTTAACTGAACCTAATGAATTATTTGGGTTACATACATGGGCTAAAGTAAATCATCAAATTTTTAGTTGTATATTAACATGGAATGAAGATATTTTAAATTCATGTTCTAACTCAATTTTATTGCCATACGGAATGTCTAATAGATATTGCAGATTTTGGGATGAGAAAGCAATAATACCTGAATTTCGAAAACCTAGTGGAAATATAATTGATAAAAAATTTAATATATCTTTCTTATGTGGAAAAAAACATTTAGTTGAAGGTCATTATTTAAGGCATGATATTTTTAATAATGCTAATAATATTATTAATCCTATTAATTTTATTTATTCAACAAATGATACTCATCCTTGGAAAAATGGAAAAGATATATGCTGGGAAAGTATGTTTCATATAGCAGTTGAAAATACAAAACATAATAATTATTTTACAGAAAAAATAGTTGATGCTTTCTTAACTAAAACAATTCCTATATATTGGGGGTGTCCTAATTTAAAAGAATATTTTAATATGGATGGAATTATTACTTTTAATAATACAAGTGAATTAATACACATTGTCAATAATTTAACTCCTGAATTTTATGAGTCTAAAAAAGAAGCAATAAATGAAAATTTTCAATTAGCTCTACATTATGGAAATTATCTTCCTAGAGTAGTAAATATAATAAAAGAAATATGTCAATTAAATAATATATGATTAAATTAGTTATATTTGATTTAGATGGAGTATTAGTAGAAGCAAAACAAATACACTATGATGCCTTAAATAAAGCTTTAGGTAAAGAATATGCTATATCTTGGGATGAACATTTGTCTACATATGATGGTTTAAAAACAAACCAAAAATTAAATATGTTAACTGAACAAAAAGGATTACCTAGAGAAAGTCATAGTCAAGTATGGAATAATAAACAAAAATATACTTTAGAAGCTCTCCGACAGCTACAACCAAACTCAATTTTACAGTCAGTATTTAGTACTTTAGTAAAAGATGGGTATAAAATTGCTGTGTGTTCAAATAGTATTCGCAAAACAGTATTGATAGTATTATCTAAACTAGGCATTATTGAATTTATTGACCTTATTTTCTCAAATGAAGATGTAAAAAATAGCAAACCACACCCAGAAATGTATTGGAGTGCAATGAGTACAATGGGGGTATTACCTGAAGAAACTTTAATAGTTGAAGATAGTCCTTATGGATTATTAGCTGCTAGTAGAAGTAGAGCTCATGTAATGAGAGTTGGATCTCCAAAAGAAATTACTTATAATAATATATATAAACATTTAATTAAAGAAAAAATAAATATGACACCTAAATGGAAAGATGAAAAACTCAATGTTTTGATTCCAATGGCGGGTGCTGGTTCTAGATTTGAACAAGCAGGATACACATTCCCCAAACCACTTATTGAAATAAGAAACAAACCAATGATTCAGGTTGTAATTGAAAATTTAAATTTAGAAGCAAATTATATATATGTTGTGCAAAAATTACATCGTGAAAAATATAATTTAGATACATTATTAAACTTATTAACTCCTGGATGCAAAATAGTAGAAACAGATGGTTTAACTGAAGGCGCTGCTTGTACTGCATTACTGGCTAAAGAATACATTAACAACGATAACCCACTTTTCTTCGCTAACTCAGACCAATTCGTAGAATGGGATTCAAATGAGTTCATGTATAAAATGAATGAAACTGAAGCTGATGGGGGTATAGTTACATTTACTGCTACACATCCAAAATGGTCATTTGCTAAAATAGATGAAAAAGGTTTAGTAGTAGAAGTAGCTGAAAAAAACCCAATATCAGATATAGCTACAGTAGGTTACTATTATTGGAAATATGGTTCTGATTTTGTTAAATATGCTGAAGAAATGATTGAAGACAATATTCGTGTAAATAATGAATTTTATGTTTGTCCTGTATTTAATCAGGCAATTAAAGATTATAAGCAAATTAGAATATTTAATATTAAAGAAATGTGGGGTTTAGGAACTCCTGAAGATTTAAAAAATTACTTAGAAAATTATTATAAATTATCAAATTAAATGAATACGTGTATATTTACTACTCATACTACTTTAGATTTAAAGCATGCTGATTATAGTTTAAAAGCATTATTATCACTTCAAACCAACGATATAGTATGGGATAATTTTGTTATATACAACACTCATGAACATGAATTATCTAATAATGATATTATTAGTTTAATTAAAAAATATGATACAAAAAATTATATTAAAAACATTTTAATATTCCCTTATGATCCTGAGGTTAATAGAAAAAATTTACTCCAAGATATAAGAAATTGGTTTGACATAGGATTATCTTTAGAACTACAAAATATTCCTGGCAAGATACTTTGGTTAAAATCAGATTACTGTGTTTCAAATAATTTTAATAAAATATTTTCAGAATATAATATTTCTAATTGTATGTGGTCACTTCCAACATTAGGAGCAAAACAAAAAATTAATTATGATCAAATTTTAACTAAATTAAATTTACCTGAGTTTGTTCCATTTGATTTCGAAACATATTATAGAGGTGGGGATAATAGTAACAATAACTTACCTAACAAAGAAGTATCCCCTAATGGAGAAATGGATTATCATTCATCTATAAATTATGTTTCTCATAATTATATTCATGATTTTAATTTACATGTTATATCTAATGATATTTTAGAATTAGGAAGAGAAATAGCTTATCATCCTCAAGTATTTGATATGAATTCAACTTGGGGTGGGCCTCATAATTTATTTTTTGGACTGAAACAAAACGGGGTATACTTTAGTGGAGAATATAGAGCTTATGGAGTACATATGTTTCATGAAATTATTTCTGAAAATAGGTTGAAAGATCGAGGAGATGATCGTAAATTACATATAGGAGAAAAATATTAAAATGATATATATTTCACATAGAGGAAACATAAATGGTAAAATAGAAGAAGCAGAAAATAAACCTGAATACATTGATGACACAATTAGGTTAGGATTTGATGTTGAAATTGATATGTGGTGGGTAAATAGTAAAACTTATTTAGGACATGATACACCTCAATATGAAGTAGACGATAAATGGTTAGAACAACGAGCTAATAATTTATGGATTCATTGTAAAAACGTTGAATTATTAAATTGGATTCGTAATACTACTTTACATTATTTTTGGCATGAAGAAGATACCCTTACATTAACCTCAAAACAATATATATGGGTTTATCCTGGTAGGCAGTCTATAATTGGAAGTATAGCAGTGATGCCTGAATTATATAATGATGATGTTTCCCAATGTTTAGGAATTTGTAGTGATTATATTCAAAATTATAAAAAATGAAAATTGCTATTTGTATAAGTGGACAAGCTAGAAATTTTAAACAAAGTTATTTGAGTTTAAAAGAATATTTTTTAGATAAATATAATTGTGATGTATATTTTCATACTTGGAATTCTACTCATTTTGAATCAACCAATTTTGGGTTTGGTAATACCCAATACTCACTAACAAGTAATGACTATGATAGCCTCACTCAATTATACCAGCCCAAAAAATATATTATAGAAAATCCTATTATATTTGATGCAAGTAATTATAAATGTCCCATTTGGAGACAACCTTTAAATAATACTCTAAGTATGTTTTATTCAATTTATAAAACATTTCAACTAATTGAGGGAGAATATGATTACGTTATTAGAACAAGATTTGATGTAGATTATTCTAAATTTAATTTGGAATTTCCTCAAGAAGGTATTATATTACCTGAGTGGAATACAGATATTAGAGTTAAAAATAGAGGATATTATGATGTGTTTGCTGTAGGTGAACAACAAAGTATGAAGATTTATTCTGAGGTATTTTCAAATGTAATATCATATGTTACAAATGATGAATTCTTCCTACAATTCCTATCAGGAGAATGGCCAGGACAGGATTCACCATTACGAAATGAATATATATTAAGATGGCATCTAATAAAAAACAATATTAGAATAAAAACTATACCTACATTAGAAAAAAAAGCAGATGTTGGATTAATAAGATAATATGAAAGGAATTATATCAATATTTGCAATGCCACAAGAATTAGAAGATTTAGCATTAACTCTAAATATGCTAAAACGAAATTCTATCTACTTAGATAATTCAGTTAAATATAAAGTAGAGATTACTATGTGTTTATCTAATGAATTAACAGATTGGGATAATTCTAAATTACCTAAAGAGTATATTAAAGAACGAACTGAAGAATTAGTATCTATATTTTTAGATTGGTGTGAATATAAATTGATGTGGGGTGATGAAAATATACTAGGGTGTGTATCTCAAAGAAGATATAGTTTACATAATAATTTAGATGCTGATTTTTTCATATGGCTAGATTGTGATTTTATATTTAAAGATTTCACTTTAAGCTATATAACTCAGGCATATAAAACCATTAAAGAATCCAATATTAATTTATTTCTTCTTACTCCTCAGTTTGTAAAACAATGGGATACTAGTTGGGATGTTATTGTAAATGAAAAATTTATGAATAAACAATTGATGTATCATGAAAGTGCTGATGTATATGAAGATATTATGTGTGAATATGGAGATATTAATATAAAACAAATAGACACTTTTAAGTTTGCAGGGGGATGGTTTACTCTAATAAGTAAAGAATTATTATCTTTTATAGATATACCTCAATCTTTAGGCCATTATGGGTTAGAAGATACCTTTGTAATGGAATGTTCTAAAATCCTAATTAACAAAAATATACCTGTTTCTCAATTTATTTTAGAAAATTTAATTGTTGGAGAAAGTTATATTCATCGTCCTAATAAAACTATTAAAAAATATATATCAAATATAAGTAAAAAAGAAGAATTTATTAAAATAGCTCATCTTAATTTTCCAATAGAAATTAAAAAATTTTATGAAAGAAGTAACGGTAATATTAACGGCATGTAATAGAGCAGATTTATTAGAAAAAACATTGGATAGTTTTTTTAAAATGAATACATATCCACTTAAAAGATTTATTATTATAGATGATGGGATGAATTTTGGTTGTAATGATTTTGTAAAAACAAAATATGAATTTCCAATAGAATTAATATATAATAATCCTAAATTATTTCAAATAAAATCTATAGATAAAGCATATTCTCTAGTAAATACTGAATATATCTTTCATATGGAAGAAGATTGGGAATTTATCAAGTCAGGGTTTATTGAAGATTCTTTAGCTGTATTAGAAGCTGATTCAAACATATTACAAATATGGTTAAGAGGAATAGATGATACAACATTACCCCACCCCTGGTACCCCGACGTATATGAGGTTAACCAGAAACAACTAGTAATGAATTACCAAACAGAAATGTGGGGAGGAATCAGCTTCAATCCAGGATTAAATAGGTTAAATGATTGGAAATCCTTTCCAAAAGGATATGATGGGTGCGAAAGAATAACACCTGCTGAACAAAGTGGAGGAGTAACCCTTGAGTGTGATGTATCAATTGAGTATATAAAAAGAGGAAGAATAACTATGAGATTTATAGAATCTTATATAAAACACATAGGGTGGGATAGACATATAGTTCATGGAATTAATGGTAAATAAAAAATTATGTATACATTATCTGACATATCAATTGTAATACCAAGTTATAATAATCTAGAATATTTAAAATTAGCATATCAATCAATCAGAGATATTTCTGATGATATTGAGGTTATATTATATGGTGATGGTTGTAATGATGGGACAAATGAGTGGTTTTTAGAAATAAAACATCAAAATACCATTACTCATTCATATAGTGAAAGATTAGGACATACTATTCTTTATGATTATGGATTTCAAATAGCAAGTAGAAAAATCATAGGAATATTACATGCTGATATGATTGTTCATAAAAATTTCTTTTTTAATATTTTAAAACATATAGGGCCTAACAATATTATTAGTGGAACTAATATTGAACCGCCATTACATCCTCCTGGTGGTGAAAAACATATTTTAAACGCTGGATTGTATCCAAATGAATTTAATGAATATATATTTAATGAATTTTGTAATAATAGAGATATTAATCAAACACAACAAAGTATATTTGCTCCCTGGTTTTTATTAAAAGATGAATATCTTAATAAGATTGGTGGGCATGATATTATATATGCACCTTATGGGTATGAAGATAGTGATATATTTAGTAGAATGGCATTAGCTGGGTTTGAATTTATTCAAAGTAGAGATGCATTTATTTATCATTTTACACAACGAGGACATAAATGGACTAAAGGGATAGGTATTGAAAACAATGGATATAGAGACCAAATGGAAAAAACTCGCAAGACCTATATTAGAAAATTTGGAACAGAACCTATATTTGATTATAACCATAAACCAACCCCAGCACCAAAATATAATATTGGATTTATAATTAAAAACTGTAATCAGAATATGTTAGAAATATTTGAACCCTGGTGTTCAAATATATATGTTGATTGTGATTATGTTTCTTATATCAAAAAAGAGCAACCAAATACAAAATATAATATCCCAGAGCGTATTAAATCTTATTATAGTGAGAAAACTAATCAAATATTAGTTGAGTTTGATGCTACACAATTAAATCAAAACAATTTTCAACTATTACAACAATTACCTCAAATTATATTAGAATCCGGGGAATTAGGGACATTTGAATTAGATATATTTAAAATAGACATATCGGGAATGGATCGTTTAGAAAAACATCTAATTAAAATAAATTCTCCCTATTACCAATCTCAGCTTTTGTAATTATATTTATGAGAAATCTAAATATATGGCTGGTAAACGCTCTGATAA
>Ga0181347_1000906_pt1 | contig 9954 bp, 2 predicted proteins | sample Su13VDMM110SN_FD_130102 | JGI IMG/M metagenome (GOLD analysis project Ga0181347, IMG submission 130102) | Freshwater viral communities from Lake Michigan, USA - Su13.VD.MM110.S.N | ecosystem: Environmental > Aquatic > Freshwater > Lake | place: USA: Michigan | collected 2013-07-16
GACGCGGAATAAGGAATACTACGACAAGGCATTGCCGAGAGTTGCTGCGCTGGTTAAAAAGCGTATGGGTCAACTTGGGCTTGGCAAGTACATAGAAGAAGATTTTATAAAGTTACTACAGGCTGGAAAAGAAACCAGCGGCGCATACTTTAAGAAAGTAATTAACCTTGCAATTGCAGGTAAGTCTGACAAGCAGATCATGTCAACTCTTGACCATGAAGCAATTCATGCTATGAGAGCAATTGGCATGATTACGGAAAGTGAATGGAAGAACCTTTCAAATCTGGTTGTTAAAAGAGGCTGGCTTAATACTTTTAGGATTGATGAAAGATATGAAGGAAAACTCAATCCAACGACAGACGAGTTAAAAATTTCTGGGTTGAGCCGTGAAGAATGGATTCAAGAAGCTAAGTATGAAGAGGCTATTTCTGACGCTTTTGCTACCTACGCCAACGGACGTTCCCCACTACTTGGATATGATGGAAACGACCAACCAATATATAGGTACAAGAAAGACCTTAACCTAGCCGGTCAGCCTGTCGGAATCATCAACCGTATCCTGAAGATACTGGGCATCGTTAAAGATGTAGTGTCAGAGGATGCAGTGTTTAAACGTTTTCAAGAGGCTCCCATAGAAGCGGATGCCGATAAACTCAAAGCGGAAGGTGCCTCTCCCAAACTCAGCGTATCCAAAGCTGATCTTGGACGGGAGAAGACTGGTCAGTTATACGAAGTCTATAACCGCAAGACAGGCAAAGTCGTTGGTGGCCCATACCAGACCCGTAGCACAGCCCGTAGCGGCGCTGACAGGAATGACAACAAGTACGGTGGATACGCTCACGATGTAAGGGAAGTTGAGCAGAAGGAATTGCCAAAGACTGCTAAAAATATTATCCAAAAAACATCGTTTTACAAAGATTTATTACCCGCCTCTGGTTTTAATAGACTTCCAATTGATAGCCAGAGAAACTATAAATATAAATCTGGTCAATCATTTCTAACATTTGAACGTGATGGCGTTCGCGTTGCTTTTTCCTCTGGTCAGAAATTGTATTCTGATAAGCGCGGCGTTGGCGTTTATCAGGGCGACACAAATGAAAGTGTATTTCACGCTTTAATTGTTGATCCGCAAGAACGTAAAAAAGGTAAAGCAACTAAAGCCTTGATAGATATCATTCGTTCTGCTGATGAATCAAATACCAACATATACCTTCAACCAACTTCGTTAGACGCTGGAGCTATGACAACGCCGCAGCTTGTAGAATTTTACAAGCGTTTTGGATTTGAACCGCAAAACAACGAGAAGGTTCTTATTCGCGTTGCAAAAACTAAACCTAAACCATCACCAAAGTTCAGCGTATCCCCCTCAGAGAAGTTTCCGCGTGTTGGTAAGCTGGTGGATGGACTTACTGTACGGGAACACATTCCAAACCAAAGTTCAATCAGCGCATCCCTTACAGACTACACCTTTGTTCCCGGTGTGAGAGAGATACCACTTAGTGCGTTCGATCCAGCCTATGTGCCTTCCGTAACGCTTGAAAAGCTAGACAACCGCACACGCAAACTGGCTAACGAAATAAAAAACTCTGGTGAAATTAACCCTCTCATAGTTGTGATGGATAGCGAAGGTTTGTATGTCCTTGAGGGTGGTCATCGTTTTGACGCATTGATCGCTTTGGGGGCAAAATCGTTACCCGCGCAAGTTGTTATTGACGATGAACCAAATTTTAAGCAGAAACCATCACCAAAGTTCAGCGTAGCAGCAAGACTGACGGCAAAGGAAGAAACTAAACCAGTCTGGTACTCAGCACTTTCCCGTCAGATAGACAAGCTCCCGCAAGATGAGATGACTGCTGCCGAGTGGAAGGCACTGCTGGTCAAACCGGAAGAGACTAAGTCCCGTGGTGTTCGCGGCCCTGACAACGTGGTAATTCCCGGCAAATTTATTACTACAAAAATTGAAGCAAGTTCCAAGCTCCCCGGCGTAAAGATGGCAGAGATCAAGGCGACAGAGATACTGGAGTGGATTGACGCACAGGGTGGCGCAAATGAACTATCTCTTGCTGGCACTGAATTAGTTAATGCAAGGAGATTGTTTATTGAAAAAGAACTCACTGATGACGGGATCTCTGACGATTTTACTGCTATGTATGGGTATGAGTCTCGCAATACAAAACAAAAAACAATGATAGATATGTTGTCGCAGAACGACATCTATTTTAAAGATATGTGGCCCAATGAAAAATTCACTGTTCCAAACAAAGACAAAACAAATCCGCAAATCTCCAAATCTCAAATCCAACAGTTTCTAGAGAAGGGTGGAGCGAAGTTGGAGTTTCAGGACAAAGTGTTAGGTGGAAAACTTGTTCCAAGTAAATTACTAAAAAGATATATAGACGGTCATTCCAGCAGGACAAACCTTACTTCTGCGGATTATGGTTTGCTTGCGATAGAATTGGAATCAAAGGCAAAAACATATAAACCAACGGAGGGTCTGTATCGGCATTACTTTGTACTGTCTGAAGAGGCAACGCAACTTGCTGAAGGAATAGCCTCAACCGGAAGTTCTGCCGAACCAACCAAATTCTCCGGCTACCAACTCCCCGGTGGCAAGAACTACCGTGAAGCGTTTGTGACGACTCCAAATGTAACTGGCTTAAGAAACAATTATGCGGTATTTAAAGGCGATGATGAGTATTACGTTGGTGAAAGGGATACGGGTAATCCAATATCAAGAATGTTTGCAACACAAATTGCGGCAGAAAATTCTTTAGAAGATTTTAACAGAGTGGGAAATGCGTCCGGCAGTTGGAAAGACGGTCACCCATCCTACTCAGGCATTGATAACCCAGTAGTCCGCATCCGCTTCAATGACCGCACTGACGTTGACGGCAACAAGGTTTTGTTCTTAGAGGAGCTACAGCCTCCTAACAATCCAGAATTCCAGAAGATGCCCAAGTCTCTTCAAGACCGTTGGCTGGCTATCGGTCTGAAACGGATGATCCGCTATGCCGCCGATAACGGGTACGACAAGATTGCATGGACTACTGGCGAACAGCAAGTCATGCGTTATGAGAATGCACTACGAAAACAGGTTGACTCCATAGAGTGGGAGAAGACACCGGAAGGGGTGCATATCAGGGGATACAAACTAGAAAACACATCACGCCGACCACTCATTGGGGACGAGGCGCTGATTGAGCAAATAGATGCTGACCGCGACAGACTGGTAGCTCTACATGGTGATCCGCGTGATATGGCTACAGTGCAACGCCGTATTTACAGCAATCTCACTGAACAACGCGCAGAGATTGCAGGATCAAAACGTAAAAAGAAAGTTGCCGACACACGCTATGCCGAGAACGACCTCACTGAAGTACTTGGCAAGGTCATGGCAGACCGCATCCGCAACGATCCTGCTCAGACCGGAGTAATCGAAGGTGACAACCTGACCGTTGATTCTGTCGGCGTAAAGAAACTCTACGATGTCATAGTCCCTGCTCAGGCAAACAAGATACTGAAGGAGATGGGCGGCGGGAAGGTTGGGGAAACACGCATTTCATTCAACCATGACGCTAGTAATAATCCTCAATTAGAATGGAATGATGGCGCGGCCCGTTCAATATTGAGAAGTGGTGGTGAAATTTACATTTTTGATATAGCAGCAAACGATGAAACTTTAATAAAAACAGAAGCGGATTTAGATAGAGAATTAAACGCTACAGGCGAACCTGCTGGTTATATTCTTGGAGATAAACAAGGGACGTTAAAGCAACCATCCTTCGACATCATCCCTGCTCTGCGCGAACGTGCCATGCAGGGTATGCCAAGATTCAGCGTAGCCCCAAAGATTACCAAGAACATTGTTAAGAACGCAAAGGGCTTGTACATCTACAAGGGCAAACTTCCCGAATCGTTCTACAAGTGGTTTGGAACGTCTGCTGTAACGGATGATGACGGTTACCCGCTGGTTATGTTCCACGGTACGGCTAGGGACATTACTGAGTTTAAACCAAAACAAGCCAATGCTATTTTTATAACCAACAACACAAATACTGCTTTCAATTTCTCCGAGTTATCAAAAGCGTGGGTTCTAGATCATCTTGATGATTTCATCACCCCAGAACTTCAAAAAGAAATAAGGGTTGAGGCTAGGAGGGTAGCGAATTCTTCTAATGAAAAAAACAAAACGATAGCCTTTATTGATGAACTTGACCGCCTAATTGGTAACGAGCTTGAAAGTGGAAACAATTTAATACCGCTGTTTGTAAGGGCAGAAAATATTTTTGACTATGAAAATAAAGAACAAGTAAAAAATCTTACTGATTATATTAGTGGTCAAAGTGGTTTAACTGCATATGCATTTTCTAAAAATGATAACTGGGAGACAATTGAATCTCCAGCAGTCCAGAACGCCATTAAGGCACTTGGTTATGACAGCTTCTATGTATCAGAAAACAACAGTAAGAACCTAGCCGTATACGATCCCAACCAAGTTAAATCCGTTACCGGCAACTCGGGTGAGTACAGCCGTGAGAGCAAAGATATTCGCAGGAGTGTTGCTCCTAGGTTTTCTGATAAACCTGTCCCCAAAGTAATTGACGAATATTCTGGAATGGTGAACGCAAAAAATATTGCGAAAACAAAGAAGTGGGGCACTAACCGCGATTTTAAAATAGCAATGCAAGAATCCGTTCGTAATAAAGCGGATGAACTTGAAGTTGATCTAACCACAGACAACGAGAACAACCGTGCCTACCTTATCCGCAACCTCATCAGAGAATCGCGTGATGCTCTGGTAGTAAATAAAAATGCCGTTGGTTGGTATGACGACAAAGTAACGGCAGCACTGGAAATTATTTCTGAACTTCACCCTGAAATACTCACAGAACCGGAAGCTAAATTTGCTTTTATTTGGGCGCTAGCGGTTACGTCTAACGGAATCAAGGTAAACAGAAACTTCCAGATGGCAGAAAATGCCTATTCAAAATGGAAGCGTACTGGCGGAAAAAATGGCGGAAAGATGCCCACTAACATTGGCGAAGGCACATCCAAGAAAGCCATTGAAAAGGGCATGAAGATATACAACAAGTTGATTGATGATTGGGGATTTCAAAAGCTTCAGAAATTTTCAACTGAACTTCAACTCAACCGTAAAGTAAGGGACACTTACGGCACACAAGCATCTGGCGAAGGCATTGATACCTATGTATATGGTGCTTCAATCCTAGGCCCAAAGATTGGCAACGGGTTTTTTATGAACCTATACGGTGAGTTTGGACAACTAACGATGGATCGCTGGTTTGTCCGTATGTACGGAAGGCTTACCGGAAACCTTGTTGAACATAACCAAAAACTTATTGATTCCAGTAGAGAATCAGTTATTGGTCTAATTGATTACATAAATACAAATGAATTTGCTAAAGAACAAATAGAGACTATTCTAGGTGTTGAATTGTCCAGCAACGATCCGTTGGATATTGCAAACCGTATAGTTAAGAAATCCGCAAAAGAAGATTTGCGTGAAGAAATTAAAAGAATATTTCCGGCAAACGAGGCCGATGAATCCATCGTTGCAGAAATTCGCGGTGGAACGTTAAAAGATTTTACTTCAGTTGGAGATGAACTTCGCAAACAGGCGAAGACTTACATCATACACGTTGACGGTCAGATTGAGGCACCCAAAGGTGCAAGTCAACGCAACATGATGCGTGAGATTGGGGAAAAAGTTCTTTCTGAACTTAGGAAAACAAATCCTTATTTAACGATGGCAGATTTTCAGGCGCTTCTCTGGTATCCGGAGAAAACCTTGTATGACACTGCTGGTGTTGAAGACCAAGAAATTAATGGTTACGAAGATGCAGAGGCACCTGACTATGCCAATGCTGCTGCAAATCTAGTTACCTCAAGAGGGATTTCAAATGAAAGAGTCCAAGAAGCAAGAAACCGTGCCAGACGTATCGTTTCCGACAGGCGCTCAAGCCGAAGCGGACGAGGAGATGGAGGATCATCTGGAGTATCTGGATTATCTGGAGAGACTGAAAAAGAAGGAAAGCAAGTAACGACAAAGCTGTCTATTGCACCCAAGCTTACTGTCTCTCCTTACATTAGTGCTACAGGTGTTTTGGGTGGTCGTGCAATACCAACTACCTTTGCCGCCCCAGCATCCAGTAAGTTAACAGACCACATCTACACTTGGGCAGACAAGTTTGTCGATCTCAAGAACCTTCAGGCAGAGATTGAAAAGACTACTGGTCAACTGGAAGACCAATACAACGCCTACCAGAAAGAAGAGCTTTATCACGCCAAGGTAGCGAAGCAGGTTCTTGACTTTATGCGTCAAGAGGTTCGTCCTCTTTTTGATGCAATGGAAAAAGAAAACATAACGCCTGAGAAGTTAAACGAATACCTGCACTCCCGTCACGCTAAAGAAAGAAACGACCAGATAGATGCCATCAACAAAGGGGTTGTGCAAGGAATTATTGGTAAGGGTTCCGGGATAACAACCAAAGACGCTAGAGACTATTTAAACAGTCTTTCCGCACAAGAAAAAGCATCCTTAGACCGTGTGGCAAAGATGCTTGATGGCATTATGCAGAAGACCCGCGATCTTATGGTTTCCTCCGGTCTTGAAGAGCAGGGAACCATCGATGCTTGGCAGAAGACGTATAAACACTATGTGCCGCTTGAACGTGTCTTGGGAGATCCTGACGAAGAAAACACAGGCTTTACTGGTCAGGGTCAGGGATATTCTGTCAGTAAGAATGTAAAACGCGCATTGGGTTCTACACTTGATGTTGAGCATATCATTGCAAACATCCTTGCCACCCGTGAAAGAACCATTGTCAGGGCGGAAAAGAATGAAGTAAACAAGGCAATCTATGGTCTGGCTCTTAAAGCGCCCAATCCAAATATTTGGATAGCAGTTGACCCTGAACTTCCAAAGAATACGCGCAAGAATCTCGCATCTTTTCTGGCGACCTTTGGTGGCTTTACATTAAATGAAGCCCAGAATATTGCTGCCTTCCCGCAGACTAGGTCGGTTGATCGTCAGACTGGGTTGATAACCAAGGGACGTAACCCGCAACTTGCCAAGGCAGACAATGTCCTGCACCTGATGATTGACGGGAAAGAGAAGCTGGTCTTCTTTAATTCCCGCAACAAACAAGCAAACAGGCTTGTCCGCACACTGAAGAATCTGGACACGGCAACCGTGGCGCGTGGGCTTCAGACGGTAGCCGTAATTACAAGATACTTCTCTGCGATCAATACTCAATACAACCCGATCTTCGGCGTTATAAACCTTATCCGTGACGTTCAGACTGGGCTTATAAACCTTCAAAGCACTCCCATAGCAGGGATGCAGAAACAGGTAGCCAACGACTTCATGCCAGCCATCAAGGGCATATGGAGTCAGTTGAGGGCAGAGGCCAAGGGAGGCAACGGAACTGGTCAGTGGGCTGCGCTGTTTAAAGAGTTTGAACAGTATGGTGGCCCAACAGGTTATCGGGATATGTTTGCTAATTCCGATGACCGGGCAAAAATGATTGAGAGCGAAATAAAGTCTTTGAAGCAGGGCAAGATTAAGGAAGGGTTTTCTGGACTAAAAAGTATGCTTTCAGATTACAACACCGCCTTTGAAAACGGTGTGCGTCTTGCCGCATATAAAGCTGCCTTGGACGTTAGGTCAACCGCATATCCAAAGGGAATGAGCAAACAACAAGCAGCTTCTCTTGCAAAGAACCTGACCGTCAACTTCAACAGGAAGGGAGATATAGCACTTCAGGCTGGCGCTCTCTATGCGTTCTTCAATGCCTCCGTCCAAGGTACTTCCCGTATCTTGCAGACAATGACAAGGATAGAGAACGGGAAAATTGTTGTCACCCCGCTTGGCAATAAGATAATAAGGGGCGGATTACTTCTTGGGGTTGTTCAGGCGGTAGCTTTGGCGGCAGCAGGTTTTGATGATGATAACCCTCCTCAGTTTGTGCGGGAGAAGAACATCATCATTCCGTTGATGAACGGGAAATACCTTACCATTCCAATGCCGCTTGGATTTAACCTTCTCCCGAACCTGTCCCGCAACGTCACGGAATGGGGGATGTCTGGATTCAAGAATACGCCCAAACGGATTATCTCTTTGCTTGAGTCTGTAATGACAGGTTTAAACCCGTTTGGCGGCGGGTTCTCGGTACAGACTCTATTTCCTACGGTAGCAGATCCAATAATTGCTTTGGCTGAGAACAAGGATTCCTTTGGAAGGAAGATTTACCGGGAAGACTTTTCCTCCCTGCGTCAGACTCCCGGATACCTTCGTACAAAGGATACAGCCACACCTTGGTCGAAGGGTTTGTCTGAGTTTCTCAACTACGCTTCCGGCGGGACTCAGCATATGAAGGGCGCACTTAGCCCAACACCAGATCAGATTGACTACTTGATTGGTCAGGCAACCGGGGGTGTCGGGAGAGAAATTGGGAAAATTTTCCAAACAGTTTCATCTACCGCTACAGGCGAAGAACTTCCATCCACAAAAATACCGCTACTCAGCAGGTTTTACGGGGACACGGAAGAATCCGCAAGTCAGAGCAACAAGTACTACACCAACCTCTCTCGGATCAATTCATATGCCGCAGAGATAAAGGGCAGGATAGGACATCCGGGCACTGGGACAGTCTCTGAATTTATCCAAGACGTTCCAGAGGCAAGGCTTGTTCCGCTGGCTACAGCAACCTATTCAGCAATTCAAAAAATAGAGAAGCTGAAGAAACAGGCAATTGAAAGAGGTCTTCCAAAGGAAAGGATTCGTCAATTTGAGAAACTTACCCAAGACAGGATGAAGCAATTCAACCAGAGAGTTGAAGCCTTCCAAAGATAAAAAACCCCCCGGCAAAATGACCGGGGGGAATCCTTGTAGGGAAAGGCCAAGGACTATTTGATACGCCACACGCGGTGACCTGCATCACTCCTGCGGATCGTAAATTTCTTACCTTCAAGCTTGTGTTTCCTCAAGCTTCCGATGATGGCTGCGTATGTCTTATCAACTATCTCTACAGATTGGTTGGGCAACATATCACCAAATGGGTACTTGCTAACCCTATACGACCGTTTGACAGGTAGCACCACATCATCTTCCACTTTGTATTTTGTTGAGGAGTTCATTTTCGGTTCCATATCTTTTTTCAAATTCCCTTTTGTGTGGATGTCTAGAGACAGCCACCTCACTATTCAGACCGCTCCGATGGTGAGTAAAGCAGAGAGGAATCGTTTCCAAGTGCGTCTGCCTTCTCCCATTTCTTAGTATATGGTGTATGTCTGCTGGTGAGTATATACCATTTAAACGGCATACTATACAGCCTAGTTCAGATATGTACCTTACCCATTGTTTTTCTTCAGCATTCATTCATGTTGGTTCTTCTGCGTAGAGGGGTGTAGATTTTGCATTGGGATCAATGTCCCTGTAGTCGGCAATTGAGTTGTGCAGACAGACCACGCGATGATGTTTCCCGCCAACGGTAAGTTCGATCAGCCATGCCACAGGGGTTTTGTCCATTAAAAGGGAACCTGATCTTTCAGCCAATTACGGAACTCAACCTTCATTAGGTCAAACGATTCTTGAAACTCCACATCACTTAACTCTTTGCGTGATTTGATGCCACACATCCTGTGTAAGGCTTCAATGGCTTGTTCCTCACACTTTTCGGTAATCTCATTCTGAGATGCCAGCCAATCCCAGAACATAGGATTGCGGCACAACATCCCGGCAGCAGAAACTACCCCGTTCTTTCTGGGGTAGGGTGTCTGGTCTTCGTTTAAACGAACAGCCACAATCTGATATCTCGCCCCAACGAAGTCCCTGAAAATCTCTTCAGGCACATCGTCAGGGTGAACTGACAGGGTAAGGATATACCCCGTCTTGTCCTGCTTCATGGCGACCTTGACCGCCTCAAAGTTAGA
>Ga0181347_1000911_pt1 | contig 9932 bp, 19 predicted proteins | sample Su13VDMM110SN_FD_130102 | JGI IMG/M metagenome (GOLD analysis project Ga0181347, IMG submission 130102) | Freshwater viral communities from Lake Michigan, USA - Su13.VD.MM110.S.N | ecosystem: Environmental > Aquatic > Freshwater > Lake | place: USA: Michigan | collected 2013-07-16
GTTGCTAATTGGGTTATTTTTATAGATAACAAAATAGATAGCATCAAAGGTTATACAGAAGAGAAAGCACAACTCTATTACATCAAATCACTTTATCAATTAGTGCTGGTAGAAAAAAGAAATGTTACCAAATTAAGCAAGGAATTAAATATATCCTACTGGAGCATTAGAAACACAATTAACATTATTAAACGACAAATTAAAGATGATTTTTAACCTCACAGAACAATTTACTGCAAGTGAAAGAGCAGTAATACTATTAAATAAATATCCTTACGATTATTTAAAAGAAATAGTAAATGGAATAATAACACAAAGCAGAAAGTCAAATGAGACAAATGTCTGCAACTACTGGAATGAAGTATCACTAGAAATTAAAAGATTAAGATTATGATAAGAAAAATAAAAATATGGATAGTGTTAGAGTTACTTGATTTAGCATTCTATTTATGTCCAGATGGCAAGTTTATAATATCCTATGCATTCTTTTTAAATAACAATATAAATAAATTAAAAGATGATGCTAGGAGATAAACTGGAGTGGTTATTTACAGTTACTGGAATTAAGTGGCTGGTAAAAAAAATCAATCCAAACTGCAAATGTGATAGCAGAAGAGACAAATTAAATAATTTTAAATTTAAAAGAAAATGAAAATATCAATAGAGAATTACGGTAAAATACATACCACTTTTGTAGATGGTGAAGATTGTAGTATTGATGAATACATTGATATATTTGCAAATTTACTAATTGCAAATGGATTTCATATTGAAACAATAATAAACGGATTCAAAGAATTTTTAGAAAGCAAAGAAAATGAATAAAGATGATTTTGAAGATTGGGAGAACTTTAGAAAAGAAACTAAACGCTACCTAGAAAATGACGAATACAAAGCTATTTGTGAGATATACGCTAGGTTAAATGGTATGCCAGTAGATTATGTCTGCAAGTGTTCTCCAGAAAAGATACAAGCTATGATTAACGAAATTAATAAAGTGTTTGAAAATGGAAAATAAAGCAAAATTTGTAAAAAAGAAAACATATTATACTGGAGAGGTATACGAATTTAATTTACCAACTGGAACAACTTGTCCTTTTGCGTTAGAGTGCAAAGTTGTAGTAGATAGGCACACTGGTAAATTTGATGTAACAAAAGGTCAATATAGATGCTATGCATCAAGTGCGGAAAGATTTCCAGCAGTACGAAACCACAGATGGAATAATTTTGAATTTACAAAAAATGGTGGAATACCTACTATACCAAAAGATTGTAAGTCAATAAGAATTCATAGCAGTGGAGATTTTTTTAATCAAAAGTATTTTGATATGTGGTTAAAACTTGCTGAAGAGAATCCTAATGTAGAAATTTGGGCATATACAAAGAGCATTAAATATTGGGTAAATAGAATAAATGATATTCCAAAAAATTTAGTATTGACTGCAAGTTATGGAGGTAGTTTAGATTATCTAATTGAAGAGTATAATTTAAAAAATGTTAAAGTTTATGATAATATAAATGATGTGCCATCAAACAGACCTATTGATAAAAATGATGACTACGCAAGAATGCCGAATATTAATTTTGCTTTACTAGATAATATGAAATACAGTAAAAAACTATGAGCAACGAAACATCACACCATCAGTGGGAAAAAGGAATTATCTTATTAATGAATTTAGATGGCTGGGAACTTGAATGGACTGGTGGAGAGTTTGAACACTACGATGCCAAAGGCAAAACACCAAAAGGATTTGATTGCGTTATAGAGTTTAAATTAAGGCATCAATACTATTCTACCAAAGTTCTAGAAAAGTACAAATATGATAAGCTAATGGCAGAAAAGTGTATGAAGTTTTACTATGTATTTGACTGCAAAGGAAACTATCTATATTTTTTAGATAAGCTGGTCTTACCAGAGCCAGTAGCAATAAATTGTAAAGTCAATGAGAAGTTTGGAAATTCCAAATTAATAGACAAGCAGTGCTATATGATTACAGAAAGTCAAGCATCACTTATAAAGAAGTATTAAAAATTTGTTATTAAAAAAAATACGATTACATTTGTAGTCTAATCACTAAAAAAAAAATTATGAAAGTATTAAATCTATATGCTTGTCTAGGTGGTAATAGGTATCTATGGCAAGATTGTGAAGTTACTGCTATTGAATTAGATTCTGTACTTGCAGAAATGTATCAAGAAAGATTTCCAAATGATACTGTAATTGTAGCAGATGCACACCAATACTTATTAGACCATTACAAAGAGTTTGATTTCATTTGGAGTTCACCACCTTGTCCAAGCCATTCTATAGCAAGATTCGCTAGACATACAACTACTAAAGCAGAATTTCCAGATTTAAAATTATATGAAGAAATTATATTTTTAAAACATTATTTTAAAGGAAAATTTGTAGTAGAAAATGTAATACCATACTATGAGCCATTAATTCCAGCTGCTAAAAGAGGTAGGCATTTATATTGGACTAATTTTAAATTACCAAATTATTTAGGAGAAAGAAAATCATCAATAATGGGGGGAAAAGATGAGGTTAGTCAATGGTGCAAATTTCACAATTATGATTTTAGAAAATACAAAGGAGAGCAAAGAGTTGATAAAATTGCTAGAAATTTAGTAGATTATGAAGCTGGTCTAACTATTTTCAATACTGCTAGAGGAATTTTAAATAAAAAAAATACATTACAAATAGATATGTTTAATCACTAAAAATTAAAAAAAATGAAAAAAGAACTAATTAAATTTATTGAAAAAGAACTAGGTTATCAACACGAAACAGTAAACAAAGCAATCAAAAAATACTTTGCTGGAAAAGAGGTAGAGTGGAAAGAAAAAGAAAAATCTATGTATATTCACGAAACTGATTCTATGAGTTGTTCAGATGGAGAGTTATACATATTTGGAGAATTTGGAGAGGTAGTCTGGAATTGTGAAACTTTATTCACAGACTTGCCATACATTATTGAAAAGGTTTATGAGTCACGAGCAGAAGCAGAAAAGAGAGTAAAAGAAAGCATTGCAGAAATTACTAAACTTATTTCAGAATGATAGTGCTGGTTGATGCAGATAGCTTAATCTGGAGTAGTTGCTACAAAAAGAAAGAACATCCAGAAGATAGTATGTATCATAACCTAGAAGATGCCAAATTAAAGTTTGATGAAGTATTTATGTCAATCATCAACAAGATTGAAGATAGCTACGAACTTGATAGAGTTATAACCTTTGCTGGAGCGATAGGAAACTTTAGAAAGCAAATATCAAAAACATACAAAGCAAACAGAAAAGAAAGTGATAGACCACCAATACTAAATGATTTGCAGTATTATGTCATAGACAAGTATGAAGCAATTAGAGGTAATGGAGTAGAGACAGATGATGTTGTGGCTACCTACTGGAAAACATTAACTGATACTTTTGGTAGAGATGAAGTTATGATTGTTTCAATAGACAAAGACTACAAACAGTTCCCTTGTTTGATTTATGACTATCACTATAAGAAGCAATGTTTTTATGATATATCAGAAACAGAAGCAAAGCGTAATTTTTGGACTCAAATGATAACTGGAGACAGTTGCGATAATGTAAACTACTGCAAAGGTTATGGAGATGCATACTGTAAAAAAGCATTTAAGGACTGTTTAAGCAACTTTTCCTACATTAGAGCAGTATTTAGTCTATACAAGAAAATCTATCGAAATAAAGCACGTGAGAAGTTTATGGAGTGCTATCAACTATTAAAATTAAAAACAGAGTAAATGACAAAAGAAGAACATATTGCAGAACAAATTAGTTCAGCATTGAAATTAGATTTGTATCAGAATTCAAGAAAGTTAAATCTGGTTGATGCTAGGTCACTTTACTGCTACATACTACACAAAGAATTAAATTATACGTTATACCAAGTGAGGGATACTTTTAGGCAGAATGGTAAAAGCTATCACCATTGTAGCGTATTACATTCAGTTAAGATATTTGATGAAGTATTAAGCAGAAGAGAAGACATAAGAGAGTTGAAAGATAAAATTCTAGGACGTACAAGTGTAAAATCTCTCCTACTTCAAAAGATTAAATCAATAGATAATGAAGAGCAATTAAATCAAATTAACAACTGTATAAATATGACCTTATGAATAAAATAGTAAAGATTTCAGAAGTAAAACTCAATCCAAACAATCCTAGACTTATCAAAGATGATAAATTTAAAAAGTTGGTGCAGTCAGTAAAAGACTTTCCGGAAATGTTAAACATTAGACCAATAGTAGTTAATCAAGATATGATTATTCTAGGTGGTAATATGCGATTTAAAGCGTGTGTTGAAGCTGGGCTAAAAGAAATTCCAGTTATTATAACAGACCTCACAGAAGACCAGCAAAGAGAGTTTTTAATTAAAGACAATGTATCTGGTGGCGAATGGGATTGGGATATACTAGCGAATGAGTGGGATGCAGAAGACATAACAAAGTGGGGATTAGATTTACCTATTTATGATAAACTTGACAATCTAGAGGACGGAGATAATCTAGAATTTGAACAATCGGTACAGTTGATACCACCAAAGGAATATATTTTAATTATGGCAGAGCCAAATAGCGAAGATTGGGAAGAGTTAAAAGAAGTCTTAAAACTAAAAATGGTAAGACGAGGAGGATATAAAGAGGGAAGTAGTTTTGATGCAGTAAGTTTAGAGAGAGTACTAACGTGGGAAGACTTAAAAAAAAGATATGTTAATAGCAGTACCAAGTAAAAATAGAGCTGGGAGAACTACAACAAATAAAATACTACCAAATATAGCTACATTCTTTGTTCCTCAAAGCGAAGTGCATCAATATCATTACATTAAAAATGTAGTGGCAGTACCGAATGAAATACAAGGAATAACAAATACAAGAAATTGGATATTAAAAAATACAAATGAGAAATGGGTAGTATTTTTAGATGATGATGCAAAGAATGTAGGATATACAGAATTAGGTAGAACACAAGCAAAAAAGATAGAAATTAAAGAGGAGGGATTTTGGGCAGAAGAATTTTTGAAAGCATTTGATTTAACAGAGCAGTTAGGTTTCAAAATGTGGGGAGTAAAAACAGAGGCGGCACCACGTTCAGTTTATCCTTATAAGCCAATTTTAACAAAGACATATTTGACTGCAAGTTGTATGGGAATGATTAATGATGGAGAATTTTATTTTGATGAGAACTTTAAAGTAAAAGAAGATTACGAAATATGTTTGAGGCATATTGTAAAGTATGGAGGTATTTTAGGAATAAGGTATTTGCACTGGGAAAATGAACATTGGATAACAGAGGGAGGTTGCAAAGATTATAGAACAATAGAAATAGAGAAAAAAGCAATTAAAGATTTGGTAAAAATGTACCCGGGAATGATAAGAAGTGCAAAGAGAAAAGCAAACACATTTACAATACAATTAAACTTATAATGGGAAAGACAAAAGAGCAACACGAAACAGAAATACTGGCAGTAATAGAAAAGAATAAAGTAATGAAGATACAACATATCTTTACTCACTATCTTGATTTAAAATCTGCACAATTTTATAACCTTGAGTTAGAAAAATCAGAAAGTATAAAAGAGGCAATTAACCTAAACAAAACTAAAGCAGTAAGTTATATGATAAATAAATGGATAGCATCAGAAAATCCAACATTACAAATATCTGCATTTAAGGTTTTATGCGATGACGATGAAAGAAAGAAACTGTCAATGCAGTTTATGGAGACAGACAATAAGCACGAAGTAAAACAATTTGAAATAGAAATAATTGGCAGAAAAGAAAAGAATACAGACTAACATAGTTTTTGAGCATCTTGCAAAATCTGATAAGAGAATTATCATAGAGCAAGGTGGTACAAGAAGTGGTAAGACCTATAATATTTTGATGTGGATAATATTCAAGTTCACAACAGAAAATAGAGGTCTTACCATTACTATTTGCAGAAAGACTTATCCAGCTTTAAGGTCAAGTTGTATGAGAGACTTTTTTGAAATACTAAAGCGGTATGATTTATACAATGAAGAGAATCATAATAAATCGAACTCGGAATATATGCTTAATAATAATTTGGTGGAGTTTATTTCATTAGACCAACCACAAAAGTTAAGAGGTAGAAAAAGAGATTTGCTTTACATAAATGAAGCAAATGAAATAACATTTGAAGACTGGCAACAATTAATTTTTAGAACTATTGGCAGAGTTATTTTAGACTACAACCCATCAGATGAATTTCACTTTATTTATGAGAAAATCAAAACTAGAGATGATGTAGATTTTTTTATAACAAACTACCTAGACAATCCATTTTTAGATAATGACACAATAAAAGAGATTGAAAGACTAAAAGACATAGATACTAACTACTGGAAAATTTATGGACTTGGAGAAATAGGAACAAGTCAATCAATCATCTTTAGAATTAATGACTGTCAAAGTATTCCAGAAACTGCAACATTCTTATCTTATGGAATGGATTTTGGATTTACAAATGACCCGACTACTTTAGTTGGAATTTGGAAACAAGGAGATGATTTATACCTCAAAGAATTACTTTTTAAAACTGGTTTGACTAATAGAGATATTGATAGTCATTTAAGACTTTTAGGAGTAGAAAGAAAAGAAATATATGCAGATAGTGCAGAGCCAAAAAGCATTGAAGAATTATATCGTATGGGATGGAATATTAAACCAGCAACCAAAGGTCAAGGCAGTATTAATATTGGAATTGATATGATGAAGAGATACAGAATTAATGTAACATCGGATTCAATAAATATGTTGAAAGAATTTAGAAACTACAAATGGCAAGAAGATAAAAATGGAGTTACTTTAAATACTCCAGTAGATATGTTCAATCATACAATAGATGCAGTTCGATATGGTCTTTATGATAAGTTAGCAAGACCAAATTATGGTAAGTATGCAGTAAGATAAACTCACACAAATAAATTAATTAATCGTTATACTAATATGAAAGTAACAGTACCAACTTCATTAGCTGATATTACACTATCCCAATATTTGAGATATTTACAAGCTATAAAAGACGCAGAAAAGCAAACAGATGAAAGTTATCTAGAAATAAAGATGCTGGAGATATTTTGTAAACTTACTCACGTTGAAGTTTTAGATATTCAATATACCTATGTTAGTTCTATTGTAGAAAAGTTATCTAAAATTATAAAAGAAGAGCCACCATTGGTTCAAAGATTTACAGTAGGAAATATTAAATTTGGCTGGTTGCCTAAACTTGATGATATGCCTTACGGAGAGTTGTTAGATTTAATTAGTAGCATATCAGATTGGGATACTATGATTACTGCTATGGGAGTTTTATACAGACCAATAACACTAGACGTAAATGGAAAGTATCTGGTAGAAAAATACAAAGGTGATACATATCACGATGCATTAAGAGAGATGCCAATGTCAGCAGTAGTTGGTGCAATGGTTTTTTTTTGGAATTTAGGACTGGACTGTACGACCTATATCACGAAGTCTTTGGAGGGAGTGGACAAGATGACCTTTCAGAAGCAAGTCAATTTAGTAGAGAGTGGAATTGGTATGCGACAGTCGATGAACTTGCTGGAGGAGACCTTACAAAGTATGAAGAGATAGAGGAAATGAATATGCACAAATGCTTAAAGAATTTATGTTACAAGATTGCAAAGAGAAGAAAAGAAAATAACGAACTAAAAAAAGCACAAAGGAATAATGGCAGATAATTTAAGAGGAGTAGAAGCAGTTTATAGAATTATTGACGCATTAAAAACAGAGCTTTTAAGCAACGATTTTTGTAATAAGGTTACATTGGGTACACTAACTGAAATTGACCTTGCAAAAATGACCGTATTCCCTTTGTCGCATATAACATTAGATACAGTTACTCACAATGAAAATACATTATCATTTTCTATCACTATTTACAATTTAGATATTGTAGAAATTAGTAAAGATTTACCAGCTAATGACATTTATGGAAATGATAATTTAGTTTATATCTGGACTAACCAACTGTATGTGATAAATAGATTAGTGAGTAGAATAAAACAAAGCACAATTTACAATGATGGTTGGGAGTTAGAGAATATACCAGTATCAGATTTCATAAATAAAGAGATTGAAAATATGTTAGCTGGATTTCAAACTACAATAGTCATTACAGTTCCAAATGATATAAGCAAATGTTAAAAATAAATACTGGTAATTTAGAACAAGCACTATTTAAGTTTGCAGACAAAGTTGTAATTGATGCAAAAGCAAACCTAAAAGCAAAAGACAAAGTTGCTAGTGGTAAACTTCTGAATAGTGTAAAAGTTGGAAAAATAAAAGTATCAAGGAGGTCTATTGAATTAAATATTGATTTTGAAAAGTATGGTGCATTTATAGACAAAGGAGTAAGTGGGGTAAAAAAGAAATATAATACTCCATATAGCTATACGAACAAGATGCCACCACCATCAGCATTAGATGGCTGGATAGTAAGAAAAGGGATAGCACCTAGAAATGACAAAGGACAATTTCAATCTAGAAAATCTGTTCAGTTTGCAATAGCAAGAAGTATTTTTAATAATGGAATTAAACCTACTCACTTCTTATCTGATGCAGTAAAAAAGAATATAAAAACAATACCATCACAATTTCAAGAAGCATTGGCACTTGATGTAAAATCAACAGTAGATTTTTTAATAAAATCAAATTTTAAAAACAAATGAAAGTAATTAAAGCAAGAAGTCCATTTTCTGCAATTATAAATGTAGCTAGTCAAATAGAAACTAAAGTTGAATTGTTTTTGTATAATAAGCCAGATACCATTCCGGCAACACCAAACTATACATTTTCTTCAAAGATTGTCAGCGTTGCAAATCCTATTGGAGTTTATAATTTATCAAATGAAATTCAAGAGTTTTTGACTGCAACAATGCCAGTAACAAATGGAACAATTAACCAGCAAGAAAGCAGATTAATGTGGTGCAATGTGCAAGTTAAGACTTACTACAAATTGACTACTTCTTTTGTGTTAAGTCAAACATTAAACTATGTAGCAGTAGATGCTTACAGAAACTATCAAGATGGACTTCAAAATACAAATACAGTTACTGTTGATGTAGGTTATTATTTTGCGAGTGATGGGAATATAGAACAGAATTTACCTATCAAAGATTTTGATGCTAATTATAAATATCCTTACATAGATTTATTAATTGACAAGGATGTTTTGATTGGTGCAATTACAATAGAAAATGGTATAGCTGGTTACAACTTAACAACTGGAACTGGTATTGAAATGTATAGGATTCCAATTTTAACAGTTGCTTCTGCTTTAACAGACAATTATCTTTTTAGAATAAAAAACGGTGCTACAAAAATAAGTGAAAAGCAAGTCAATTTTGTATGTGAGAATAAATATACACCTATGCTTTTGTCTTTTATTGGTAAGCTAGGAGGGTGGGAGCATATCTACTGCTTTAAAGCAAAGCAAGAGACAATAGATATAAAATCACTGGACTTTAAAAGCAATCAAAACTACTTTACATTTGATGCCAATATAGGACAAAGACAAACCTACAACACAAATGGAATGAAGTCAATTTCTATTAATACTGGATTTGTAGAAGAGAGTACAAACACTTTAGTAGAGCAATTATTTTTAAGTGAGACAATTACTCTAGATGGTTTACCAGTTATGCTAAAAAATAAAACAAGTGTTTTAAAGCAAAATATTAAAGAAAAGAATATAAACTACACTTTTGACTTTGATTACAATTTCAATCTAATAAATGACTTCATATGATAAGTGTACAATTATTAGTTAAATCTGGAGTAGAGTTTGAAGAAGTTACAATGTTCAAAGACGAAACAATATCTGTAACCTCACAACTACAAAATATAATCGACATA
>Ga0181347_1000913_pt1 | contig 9907 bp, 4 predicted proteins | sample Su13VDMM110SN_FD_130102 | JGI IMG/M metagenome (GOLD analysis project Ga0181347, IMG submission 130102) | Freshwater viral communities from Lake Michigan, USA - Su13.VD.MM110.S.N | ecosystem: Environmental > Aquatic > Freshwater > Lake | place: USA: Michigan | collected 2013-07-16
AAGTCCAGGATGGTAAGAACGCTGTTCGCGGGAAAGATTCTCCGGGACGGGTTCGGAAATCCGACGTTCGTCAACATTTTCACGATAGAGATGGATTGACAAGTGAAGATCAAACCAAAAGCAAAAAAGCAAATTCTGTCAGTCAGCTCAAGACCTGCTCAAGTTTTGAGAATTGATGATGACGCGGTCACGTTTCAAGTTTTTTTCGATATAGATCCCGAAGCTGCGATCGAAGAGAGGCTCACAACTTGCAACTTTCGAGTAGTCGATGAAAAGAGAATCGATCAACCGAAGCTGAGGCTGAAAGCCCTTGAAGCTGTCACTGCTTTTCAAAGATCTTCGTCAAAGAAAAACACCGCTATATCTGAAATTTCAAAGTCAATCGCAAGAGGCATCGTAGACATCAGCAAGCAGATACCGAATGACAGAATCGCTAAAATTTTAGCGGGTAGTCCCGTACGCCAGGTGAAGAGATTAACGTCAAGAGACGAAACATCGCTCGAAAGCAAGAGCATTTCGAATTTAGATTCATCGAAAGACGAAGTTCCAGAATCCCAAGAGTATCTAAAGTCGCTGTACCTTGATATGCTTCACAGAAAATCGAAAGATCCAGCAGCTGAGATTAACGCTGCAACATTTCACGCTCCGATTATCAGCTCCGTTCGTGGAGTCAGAACGACATCTAACATGTCTAATGTTGACAAGAAACTAGAGTCGACCCGTGCGGTCCTCACAAAAAAGATGGGCTCTATCGTTAAATCAACGTTCGAAAATGATGACGTAGCAACTCTCGAGATACCGCTTAGCGTGAAAATAAGAAAGTTTCAGCTGAAAAATTACACAGTAGAGATTGATTCAAAGCGACAGGTTCTAAAATTCAAGGTGAATTTTAGGGACGTCTTCGAAAAGCACATAATACCAACTCAAGCCCCACTGCTGCAACTAACGAATGTCGGAAGCTACAGGGCGATGAAGATCAAGCAGCTCGACGTCAACAGCAATTCGGTGGGTGTCTACCGCAAATCTGTTAACGGTAACGAGAACGAAACTTTCTCCAAAGTTATCTCTCTACCGCTGCTTCCAGGAAAAGAGATTCAATTCATCGACAGAAATAGCCAGGCGGAAAAATCGATCTATCGTGTGATTCCGTTCAATGAGCTGTCGATATCATCTGGTGAATTTTCGAGCGCCGTCGCTCAAGGATCAAAATCGAAGAAAAAGATCGAACCGGATAATCTATCTTTGCTCGCTTCTGAAATTTCTAGCGGCGTCAAAGTATCTATCTTCAATATTCCAACGGAAGTTATAGCGATCAGGCTCGTTAGAAAGAACTTAACAATTCACGAGACTGCTTTCTCGAATCCGACCAGCATCGTGGGTGGAAGCTTACGTAAGCTAGAAAAGTCAACGTTAAACATGGATTTTTTCGACTCTCCGTCTCGTGTTGACGCCTCTTATGAGTATAAGGCAATCATGATTGACTCTTACGGAGACGAGAGAGAATCCCAAAATAGAGCCATAGTTCATTTTTCTGGAAACGCGGAAGACCAGGAGGGATACTCACTGTTCCCAATTTCTCTTAGGGTAGGGGACGGAGGCTCTCAGAGCGTTTCTTTTCAGGTTGAAGCTCCCACAAACCAATCATCACTTGATCTAATTTACAACACGTTGATAGACGCCGGATTGGACAGTCTGTACGCTGACGAGATAAAGAGCAACAAGGAGCTGTTTAGCAAAATTGTCTCTTTGGAAATGCTAAGATTCGACACATTCACGGGACTGAATGAGTCTTTCGGCGTCGTCAGCGCGGGTCCATTTCAGGATGATTCGAAGTCACAAAGAGCTGCGGGCGTGTCTCCGCTGGTTGGCGGTAGAAAATACATCTATCAATTTCGTCTACTGGTTAGGGCTCCCGGAACGATCTTCAGTGAATCCAGAGTGTCGAAAACAGATTTGGAAACTGGGAAAAGTTACTCAGCCTCAATGAAGAAGTTTAGCTCTCCAAACGTTCTAAAGAGGGGAATCTTATCGTCCACATCGAGTCAACTCAAGATATTTCCAAGGTCTAATCTTAAAATTGATCCGACAATCGGAAGCGCAGGTGAGATGTTTCAAGGTAGAACATCATTAACAGGTGAGGTTGTCGTGACGATGCCACACATCGACACAGAAATTGTTGAACTTTCGGTCGAAGAGGTGGTCAGAGGTAACATCGTTAAGTTAAAGATCAATGAAGGGCTTCAAAAGATAGATCACATCATAATCTACGCTGAGTATAATGGAAAGATGGCTCCTTTACGGGCGCTTCATTTTTTCGGTAATGATTACGTGGTTTACCTTGACGACAGGTTGAAAGCCGCATTGACCGAAGTCGGCTATTACGTTCAGCTCGTTTTTCAGAATTTTGCTCAAGGTCAACTGATCGGACCAATCAAGGAGATTAGCGGTGCCACCTAAGTCAGCGATTGGAAGAGGAATTAGGATATCAACACCCGCAGCAGGCACGATCAGGTCGTCCACGGGCCCGTCTGCGATCGCAGCTGCAAGCTTGAGGCTCGCAAGACACTCTGGAAATGAGGCGGTCGGTATCGAAAATGACGAGGAGTCCAAGCCCACCGAAATAGTCGCTCTGGTCGATTTCAATAGGGTATACGGCCCAGGAGGTTTTACCACACCTTACGGAAGCTATTACCAGACCCTGGATGCCGTTCATTCAATCACAACCGACGATGTTTCGTACGCAGTGAATAAATGCATTGAGAACGATGTCGGCGGACAGTGGTTGACTCTTAAGACATCTCTTGAAGCTTCGATAGCCGACGCTGATGATTTTGTTGAAGATCTTGCCCAGATTGACGAAAAGCTGGAGCAAGCCATAAAGTCTTTGGACTTTATCCGCGCGAATGACGCTGATCTGCAGCAGGAGGGACAGAATTATCTGACATCTAAATTAAGAGATTACGAGACCCCAGCTTCTGATAGAAAGATAGAGATCGACAGCGTGCTAGCTCTTCCGCCGACGTTTTTTAACTCAAACCCGCCACTTCCGTCAGAGTCATTTTCATCCACGGGCGGGAACGTAGCTGCTCTTAAGAAACTATTGACGGAAAAAATCAGGCATAGAATAGAAGAGAAGCCACACAAGACAATTTTTGAGATATGGGGCCAGGGGAAAGAGACAAAAGACCTCAATCCAGCGGGGAGGGAGGCAGGACTAAATGGCGGGAGCTGCTGGACATCCTTTTCAAATTCAACTTCGAACGCTCTGTTGCAGCCAATCGAAATTCTCGCTAGCGTGCTAAACGTATCGACAGGAATTGTTCGTGTTGAGCAGGACGCAATTTCTCAGAAGCTATCATTTAAACGTGGAAATTTAGTCTCTACATTCGAGGGAACCAAGAGCGCTGGGTCTTCGAAATTGTCGTTTAGAGATCCAGTTCCGTATAAGAAGAGCGTGGCAGGATCAAGTCTGACAGCCCTGTCGATGGTCCAATACAAGAAGTCGGACGGAACATGGGTTATTCCCGTGGAGGTGGAGGACTCACCAGGGCAAAGAGACTATAAGTCAGGCCCCACGGCTCTTATCAGAGATTCTATTTTTGGGGGAGACTACAAATTTTCTGATTTCGATCTTTTCACTTCGAAATTTGAAGAAGGAAGACTTGACGTTGAGGCTTACTCTGAGAAATTTTTAGGTCTCTTAGACCCGACCAACGGAATAACGCCGACAGAAATTCTTAGAATAATACTCTCAAACTTTAACGACGCGTTGAGCATTGCGAATTCCGAAGAAAGCTCAAAGTACCAACTGCTCTATACATGCCTTGCGGGAAAGTCTGGAAGTAGAAGCGCCGCTCTAAATCACCAGATCCTCAGGATCGCAGGAAGAATCAAGTACTACAAGGTTAAGTCTCGATCTGGGACGGGATCTGGCGAGGACGCAACGACGAAAACCACGCTGATCACGTCAAAAGTCTCCATAAAGAGCGAAAGCTTAAAAAAAGACTCAGAAGCTACAACAACCCAGGCGGAGGACAAATCCGATGTAGCTGCGCAAAGGACCATCGAAAGAATCGCTGGAGCGTCTCCCTCAAGCGTTGAAATGTCAGGTCTGATGCTGGCTTTCATGAGGTCGATAGCTGGGTCCGATCAGCTTACTGGAGAAGAACTGAATCAAAGAGCTGACCGTATAGCTCAAACTGTGAGATCGCTGAACAGCATTAAAAACTCTCTAAGCTCAGATATCGAAGACGAAGACAATCTGAAATATTTACGTGACGTGATCAACAGGAAAATCAGCAATTTTAACAATTACGTTAGGGATTTAAGAGCCCAGGCGTCCAGAACTCCACCGTACACTGAGGAGAAAGTTATAGCCAAGTATTTCGAAGACGCTATGAAAAAGACGAGCGGGTCTTTTTGGTCGTTTATCGTGAAAGCGTACGACGAGTTAGTCCAGAAAGCTCAATCTCGTCTTCCAGACGGTGAAAAGATGACAGACGAGCTTGGAAGAACGATTCACGGAGGTTTTGACGAGTTCGGACTTCTGGCGATGGTTGTTCGATGCTTCGTGGTCCTTTCGGCACCGCTTGATATTAGCGTCGCTAGATCCTACACCAGAGGCTACACCTCAGGCGGTTCTAGTATTCAGGGATTCATAGACGCTGTCAACGGCGGGGATTTAGGAGACCTTCTCGAATCATTTTTAGGTAGTAATGAGATGGCTGTCATCGGATACTCCACCAACTCGATTCGCGATTACAAAGAAGAGCTCACATTGCTTACATCTGACATGAAAGAAAGCGAAATGAGACTTCTCCAGTTTAATTCTGCCGTCATCGCAAAATCAGCTCTTGATCATCTGCGATCTGATGCTGCTTCTTACCAAAATTCGATGGCATATCTGGCCGCGTTCTCTAAAGTCATGCAGAATTCCAAAAACGATTTAGTGGAAGCGTTCTCGAATATTCTAGAGACGTCTACTCGTAGGGGTTTGCTTGACACACAGATCGGTCGAGAGATGATGTCAAACATCACCACTCAGCAGATCGTTTACAGAAGGTCGCTGCTCGACAAGTACAGGCCGCTTGAGAAATACGGATATCTCCCGGCTAGATTCTCTTTTTCTTTACCTGAGTCGCTGGCTCTCAAGACCCTATTGGCATCACCCCAACTTTCCAGCAAGCTCTCGGAGAATGTGAGGATAGTCGCGGCGGCTATTCCTGCAGGATCTATCGATAATAGCAAGAAATATAGAGATCCAGATCTTGGACAGCAAAATTTCACTGGAATGACGGAGCTGATCGTTCACCGTCGTGACCATGAGTTCGATGATATCGTGTTCAAAGAAAAGATCTTCCTTTTTGACCCGCAGCTCTATGTTGTCCCAAGCTCTTTCGATACCTACCGTCGTGCGAGGTCAACTTCAACCAGCGATCAAGCGCTTGAGATCGCTAAAAAAATAACTTTCAAGCTGTACACACGAGACGAAACTCAAACTCTCTCGTACCAAGACTTTTCTTCAAATTCACGTTACAAAGATCTTTCCCAGAAGCAGATCAATGATATCGTGAGGAACACAACATTCTCATATCTAGCTGAGACCTACATCTACAAGATCTCAGGTATGATTTTCGATGAGTCGGTCACTCTGTCGGTCGATGATAGCATCTCTTCTAGCGCAAGATCTGCGATCGATGCAGTTTCAAATAAAAATCTAAGTGATCTTGTCCTCCCAGCCGCTTCTCAAATTGCAGACTTTCTACTTGAGACGGGAGACGTTGACTACATCAATCAAACTGCGGGACTATCATCTGGAGACAAGGAGATGATCGCTGCGTTCGCTTCCTCGTATCTCGTAAGAAACGAAAAGCCAATCGATCGTTTACTCGCAAACTCTCTTTTCGATAGGGTCGTTCTTGTGGCCGTCGATCCAGACAGCTTCGTCATCGATAAGATCGAAACTTTAAGAAAGAATGGCGATGTTGGAAAGAGCGCCCTGAAATCTCTCCGAAAAAGCGGTTTTCTAGTTGAATCGAAAGAATCAATTTCTGTTATACCACGTGATCCCATGAGCGGTGGTCTATCTGTCGGAGATATCTCTTGTCAATTCATACCTCACACCTCGAGCAAGACCGAAGGCTCTTTGCTGAATATCTCAAAATCAGTGATGATTCAAAAGACTAAGCTCGACAAGTCACCGAGGGGTGGTAAAAAAGTTCAAGATTCATACAAAATATCGAAAAGTATAATTAGCAAAGGGACAAAGCGATAATGAAGCCGACCTACGCTAGCAGACCGGTCCAGGTATTCGATATACCAGTTCCTTCAAAGCCAGGAGTGAAATTCACTTACAATTTTTTTGAAGCTGACGAAAGAGTCGATGATAAACCACCGTTTTTGAAAAAGCCGCTAAGCGCTCTGACACCGAGAGAGATTAGCATAAAGATACCTCGGTACGTGACCATCAGCTGGAAAAAATCAAGTTTCGATCCGCGACGTTCGTCAGAGTTCACTTATCAAAAGAAGTTTCTTGAAAACAACGCGCTGGAGATAACTGACGAGTCGAAAATTCTTACCGATTTTTCGATGCTGTACTTTCAAGATTTCGATTATCTGAATCGTGTCGGTGAGAGATTTGAGTCGTCTGCAAGGCTTCGCGGCCTCGCGAGCGGCTCAAACACCGACATCGCCTCGAAACTGATGGTCTCACGCGCAGCCAACTCCTCATCAGCTCTCGACGCGAGCGGTGATAATAGCATGCTGGCTTCACAGGGAAATTACATACAAAGATTTCTGAGTCTCGCAACCCAGAACAGGTCGCTGTTCATCAGCGGTGACCAGAAGATAGAGCCCGTTGACGCATCATCAGCCGATCAGCTCGCGATTATCGTAGATAACGACTACCTGCTGAACGCGTCCAGAGAATCAAAGAGCTCACCAGTATCATCGTGTGCTTCCCAGGTGAGGAATAACTCTAGAATGATGGCTGGTTCTATGAGAAAACGTCGTAGTAAGATGGCTAATCTCTCGGAACTAGAGACTGAGATGTCATCCATCGAAGACATCCCAACGGAGTCGACATCAGCTGCAGAAAAAGTTCAACACTTGGGATACATGATAGAGCGGTTCGAGATCGGATCTGGCGATCGAGTCGGCTCAAGAAGAAATTTCTATATTTCGAGCCCAAACATATGCAGCTACGTCGACCTGAACATCAAGTACGGAGTTCAGTACGTCTACAGCATCAGATCAATAGCTGCATTCTTCGTGACCGCCGTGGACGAGAATACGAGGCTCCAAAAATCAAAATTTCTTGTTGCCTCAAGACCGTCCACTTTCACGTCCATCTTGACCGAGGAGTACGTTCCACCACCGGCACCTGCAGACTTAAATTTCTACTGGGATTATCAACGAGCTGCTCTCCAGATTAACTGGGCTTTTCCGTCCAACCCGCAACAAGACATCAAGGGATGGCAGGTTTTCAGAAGAAAGTCTATTTCTGACCCGTTCGAGCTAATAGTCCAGCTCGATTTTGATGACTCCGTAATAAAGACACCATCCGCAGAGGTTGTAGATAAGAGTCTCGTTAAAAAATTCAACTCTTCTATCACGTTTTATGTTGAGCCTGAGTTCAACAAAGATTCTGATTTCATCTATGCCGTCTGTTCGATGGACGCTCACGCAATGACCTCGAATTACAGCGTTCAATTTAGGGTTAGGTTTGACAGAATCCAAAACAGATTGATCAAACATCTGGTCTCAGAGTCTGGCGCAGCAAAGCAGTATCCTAATACTTACTTGAAAGCAGAGTTGAGCTTGGACAGCGTTAAATCGACGAAAATTGAGAAAATGAGAATTTTCTTCGATCCTGAATACCTTGTCGTGAAGGATCGCAACGATAGAGACTTAAAATTTTTGAAGACTGATTCGCGAGGCGGTCTTTACAGGTTCTCACTGCTGAACACAGACAGGCAACTTCAAGCAAATTTTGACGTGTTTCTGAAAGATCTTAGAAATCTTCGTCAGGACAGATCATCAGGTAAAGACTGAAAAAAGTTTATCTGCCGTCTAAAAAACCTTAATATCTAGCTTAGGACAAACAACATGGGATATCTGGACCATTCGACTAACAACATCATCGTTGATGCTGTTCTAACTGACATCGGACGCGAATTTCTGGCACGAAATGATGGAAGCTTTTCCATCGTGAAGTTCGCGTTGGGGGACGACGAAGTCGACTACACGATGATTCGCAAGTTCGGAAGGACTGTCGGAAAGGAGAAGATCGAGAAGAATACGCCCGTATTCGAAGCTCAAACGAATGCCAACCTTGCTCTCAAGTTCAGATCGGTTTCAGTCTCAAATCCAAACCTTGTCAGGATGCCGAGGGTGACACTCACAAGCGATGGTCTCGATTCGACTGGAACTCTTGTTGTGATGACAAGGACGGGCTCGGGTTCATCGAGATCGGTTACGCTGACGCAAACGATCACTGGAGAGTCGTTAATCGACCCCGAACTTCGCGATCAAGCTTATCTCGTCAAGATGGTGAATCAGTTCGTCAGCCTGACCGGTTTCACGCCTGACACCATCGACAAGGACGGGGTGGCGACGTATATCCTTCTTCGTGCATCAGGCGAGACTGCTGCCGGAGGGTCTTCGATCGTTCTTCCCTTGGCCGTTCGCTCGATCACTGACACACAGTTCACGGTTTACGGTAACTCCAGCAACAAATCGATCATCACAGCGATCATAAGCGTTACGGGTCTGCAGTCCGGCGCTACGAAAGAGTTCGAAGTGCAGATTTCACAGTAATGAGGAAATAAATGGCGACCTTTAAGGAAATCTCGGCTGCTGACGTAAAGACCAGCAAGTCTGCGTTAAATCAGCTCGTTGACATCATTCAGGAGGACGTGTCTGGGTCCGCAAGTCGGCGTGCGTATCAAGTTTTTGTCACAGGATCTGGCGCTACCAGCGTTACATCGTCTCTCTTCCAGACAGTTTACGATCAGGATTTCACGCTTCAGACCGCAAACCAGATGTTTGACATGTCAGTGGGCTTGTGGTACTCAGGCTCAACGGTGCAGAACATCAAGACCGGAGAGGACACTGCTGGTAAGCTGCTCTTTCCAAGCTCATCAATGCAGATGAGGGAAAAAGTGGATGTATACCGCCAGCATGCCGCCAAGCTTCTTGGGAGCGCGAACCAAGCTTTCTATTCACCGTTCCAGGTGTCGACCGACCCAACTTCGACTTCTGCAGACAGAATCGACAACGCGCTCTTCCTCAACTTCAAGCGTCTCTTCGCACGCGACAAGATCAAGCGCGAGACGTTTGCTATGCGATTTTTCACAACAGGGGTCGTTGATGGCGCGCCCGCCGCGAATAGATCGACAGAAGAAGCTGCGATCTCGAAAGCATTGACAGCATACACAGGTAGCAATCTCTTTAGAACTTCAACTTCTGGATCTGCGATTTTCACTGACGTTGGCGCGGCGAGCTCAAAGAGAACAACATTCGGCGGCGAGGTTGGTGAGATTGTTGACGCCTCGAACACTTCACGTAAGGTCGGTTTGATGTTCTACGACGCTGGAGCGGCCGTTCTCGATCTATCAAAGATTATGTGGGGGACACAGCACGTATCAGGCGCGATATCTTCCGTCATTGGAAATCCCACGGTCTCAGGCCTTGCAACGAACGAGACGATTATCGGGTCAGGAAGCGTTCTTCAATCTGCATACGGCTCCAACCCGGCGGCGAGCTTCATCCCAGATTTCTTGACCTCGGGCAGCATGGACGACATTATCGACCACATTGCCTCCTGCCGCTTCAGCTCCGGATCCAACACGGCGGTGACCTTCCAGAACGTTACGAATATCAACAGCACCCTTCTATTCTGTCGCGC
>Ga0181347_1000922_pt1 | contig 9870 bp, 8 predicted proteins | sample Su13VDMM110SN_FD_130102 | JGI IMG/M metagenome (GOLD analysis project Ga0181347, IMG submission 130102) | Freshwater viral communities from Lake Michigan, USA - Su13.VD.MM110.S.N | ecosystem: Environmental > Aquatic > Freshwater > Lake | place: USA: Michigan | collected 2013-07-16
AGTTCATCATTACATGTTGTTGCTACAGAATCTGCTATAAGTCCATTAACCGTTCAAAACACCAATACTTCAGGATATGCTCAAATTATCTATAGTACTGGTTCAGCTACTACATGGAACGTAGGTGTTGGAGGTTCAGGAGTTGGTACTTTAGCATCTAAATTCTTCTGGTATAATGGTGGTACTAAAATGGTATTAACTACAGCAGGAAGATTAGGTATAGGTAATGATTCTCCAAGTTATCCATTAGATGTAAACGGACAAGTATCAGGAATTTCAATTTACGCTTCAGATGATATTCAAGCATTCTCTGATAAAAGAGTAAAAGGTGAAATTGAAACTATTAACAACGCTATTGAAAAAATTAATAAAATTAATGGTGTAACATTTACAAGATTAGACGCTAAAGAAGATAATAAACACAGACACGCAGGTGTTATAGCTCAAGAAGTAGAAGAAGTATTACCAGAAGTAGTACATACAGATGCTAAAACAGGAATGAAATCAGTAGCATATGGTAACTTAAACGCTCTATTAATTGAAGCTATTAAAGAATTAAATCTTAAGATAGAAAATCTTGAAAAAATAATTAAAAAAGAATAATGACAGTTCCAACCACAAATGTAAAATTTAGTGACATATGGAGTGAAGCAAATGGTGTTTACAGTTCAGGTTTACTTAGCTTAAACACCATGAGTTTTTTTTCTTATTTTACTGGACCTAATGGCTCCAACAACCAACCAGCCAATAATTGGGGTCAAGGAGAAGGTTCAGGAGCAAATAGAATTTATGGAACAACAGCAAAAACCACTAATATTAAAGTAGGGGATTTTGATGGATTAACATATTTTTATGATCAAACTAATTTTAAAGTTGTATTAAATGCTGTTAATAATATAAATTTTCCACCACCTCCTCCACCCCCTATAAATAATAATTTATCAATAGTATTAACATTATTTGATAGTTCTTTTACTTATCCTTATTTAGGAGGAGGTAGCGGAACGTTAATGGCGGGTGGGGGAAACTATAATGCAGATATATCTTTCTCCTCAAATCCTATAATTTTTAGAGCTTATTGGCAAGTTGAAGTTTTTACAGACCCTAATTTTGGAGGCGGAACAGTTACTATTGATATTAATGGAACTAACTATGCCAATTCAATAGCTTTAAACGCTGGACCTGCCCCAAATACTCTTGATTCAAGTACTTATGGTACCGCAGATGTTGCTTTTTATGGAGGATTAGGAGCAACAGGACTTCAGTTTGATGTAACTTGTATTTAATTTTAATATATTTATAACATATGGCATTAGTAGCATCAATAACCCCTGTTCCAATTTTAAATCAACAAGCAATTTATTTAAGCGCTTATGTTTTAAGATATGATTTACAAGCAATAAATTGTAGAGTTAGATATGAACTTTTAGCTACGGGGAGTGGGTTATTATATAGTGAAGATTATGAAGTACCCGAAAATGTTTTAGCTAATTGGGGTACAGATGATAAAGTAATTCTTCAATCAATAGCAACAGCTAAAAATTTAACTATTACAGGATATCCAACAGGTTCTTTATAATAACTTGGTACTTTAAGTACTTTTTATTATATTTATTGTCAACACTGTTATGAAAAAATTGTTATTTATTGCTCCGCATTTATCGACAGGTGGGCTACCTCAATACCTAACTAAAAAAATAGAATTATTAAAAGATGAATTTGATATTTATCTTGTTGAATGGGTAGATTGCACTGGTGGTGTATTAGTTGTAACTAAAAATAAAATAACACAACTCGTTGCCCCTGAAAGGTTTTACACACTATACGAAGATAAACGCCAATTAATCGAAATTATAAACGATATCCAACCAGATATTATTCATTTAGAGGAAATACCTGAGTTTTTTATGGATGAAGATGTTGCTGTACAAATTTATAATCAAAATAGAAATTATAAAATTGTAGAAACATCTCATGATTCATCTTTTAATATAAATAATAAAAAATTTTACCCAGATAAATTTATGTTTGTATCAGATTGGCAAATTCAACAATATAAAGATTTAGATATCCCAAAAGTATTAGTTGAATATCCTATTGAATATGTTGAACGTCCTAATAGAGAAGAGGCATTAAAAGCATTAGGTTTAGATCCTAATAAAAAACATATTTTACACGTTGGATTATATACATCACGTAAAAATCAAGCTGAATTTTTTGAATATGCTAAAGCATTACCTGAATATGAATTTCATAGTTTAGGTAATAGAGCAGATAATTTTAAATGGTATTGGGAACCATTAGCTCAAAATACTCCCTCAAATTTGACATGGTGGAATGAAAGAACAGATGTAGATAAATTCTATCAGGCAATGGATTTATTTTTGTTTACCTCTCGTGGACATGAAAATGATAAAGAAACAATGCCTTTAGTTATTCGTGAGGCAATTTCAAATCAAATACCTACATTAATATATAATCTTCCAGTTTATTTAAATTACTTTGATAAATTTAAAACTATTAATTATCTTGAATTTGATAATTTTAACAATAACTTAGAAAAAATAAAAACTACTTTGAATCCCGAATTAAAACAAATTGATTATTCTAAAGAAGCATATGTAGTTTGTACATATCCTGTTACAGACGCAATTATACAAATAACTAAAAAATGTATAAACTCACTTAAAAAATCAGGTCGTAAAATTATTATTTCATCTCATGCTCCTGTACCCCAAGAATTACAGGAGATGGTAGATTATGTAATTTATGATGCTAATAACTTTTTAGTTAAACATACTTTTTATAGCTCAGCTTGGTACGATTGTCCAGCTTATCATTCATCCCTTAATTTAAAAGGTGAAGGTAATGATAGATATCATGGTGGAGTTTGTTATACTAGTTTCTATAATGGAGCTATATTAGGTAAATACTTTAATCATGAAAAACTATATTTTGTAAATTATGATTATATCTTAAAAGATGAATCTTTTATTGATGATATTTCTAATATCTTAGATAAAAAAGATACATACTTTGGTTTTGATGTGGCTGGAGAAGGAAATTGTTATACAACTTATTTCTTTGCTGCTAAAGCAAGTGTAATGCTTGATCGTTTAAAAGAAATTAAAAACGAACAAGATTATACTCAATGTATGCTTGATTGTGGATCTGAATCAAATGGTATTGAAAACATGTACTATCATTTATGGAAAGATTATCCCAATAATTATGTAGAATCTAAAGAACAATTTACAAAAAATATTGAAGAATATTTTTATTTTGAAGATTTCTCAATGGTAGAATATTATACTGTTTTACCTACAAATATTTCTAATCATTTTTGTCCTTGGATTACTATATCAAACAATACAGAAAGTAAATTAATTCATTATACAGTAATTAAAAATAATAAATTAATAATAGATAGACATTTGTTAGCTGATGGTAAATTTTATTTTTGGGATATGATTAAATATTCATTAAGAGATAAAATTACTGTTACCTTTGATGTTAAAGATTCAGTTACTGGAAATGATGTTGTTAAGCATGTGTTTAATTTAGATAAAGACTATTTTGAAAATAAATTAAAACAAAACGGTTTCTTTACTTGGAAATTACCTGCTGATGAATATTATAAAAAACATAAAATTAAATTACTTCATTTAGTTACTGAACCAGAAACAAGTGAAAAAGAACAACGTTCTATAGAAAATTTAAAATCATTTTGTGAACATACAGGAATTGTTTATGAAATGAGAAGAAATAAAATATGGAGAGAGTTACCACCTGCTGAAACATGTGTTAGACCTCAAGATATAGATTGGAAGCCTCAATCAATAGGTAATGGATTTGGCAAATTAACTCCTGGTCATTATGGTTGTTATTTAGCTCATAAAAGTGCAATTACTGATTTAGATAATCAAAACTACGATTTTGTTTTAGTGTTTGAAGGTGATACTATTATTGATTCTGATTTTAATGAATTATATGAATCCTTATTTAGATTTAATAGAATTGCTAATGAACAAGGATTAGATTTAGTTGGATTTGGCAACCCAAAAGAAACTACTAATATTAATGGTCCACAAATAGAGGATGTACATTGTGATGTTATACCTTTTGTACCGGCTCAATCATATTTAATTCCTCAAGGTAAATTAGAAAATTGGTATAATAAACTAATACATAATAAATGGGAAGCTTGGGATTTATGGATTATGAATATTGGAAAAATGAGATCAGGAATAGCAGATAAAGTTTATACTAAACATCTCCCAGGATTTAGTTTAGTAGATCAAGTAGAAAAAAATAGACATAATGATAACCCTCTAATATTTGTAGATTAATGTATTTATATGATTATAAAGTAGCTGGATTAGGTGATTTAGCTTGGTATGAAAGTGTTTATAAAGAAATATGGTTTGACCATGAATATTCTCAATATGGTGTAGAAGTAGAAAAAGGAGATATTGTAGTTGATTGTGGTGCTAATGTAGGTTTTTTTACTTTATATGCTTTAGACAAAGGAGCTAAACATGTTTATTCTATTGAATGTGATGAAGGAAATATGGAAAGTTTACAATACAATTTAGCTAATACTGAATCTACTATAATTAAAGAACGTGTTGGGTTTGAAGAAGGAAGTATAGATGTTGAAAAAATACTCAAAATTATTAATAAACCTTTTATTAATTTTATGAAGGTTGATATTGAATGGGCTGAATATAATTTATTACTTAATATTCAAGATAATATTATAAAACGAGTAGATAAATGGGTTATTGAATTTCATGATATTTGGGGAAATAGTCATGCTATTCTTCACATTTTAGAAAAATTTAGTAGGAATGGATTTTATATTAATTTTGATCAAATCCATAAAGATTCAAATGTAGCTTTATTATACGCAAAAAGAAAATGAAACTTATAGACAGTAATTTAAATATACTAGCTCTTGCTTTTGGACAGCATGGAGCCTCAGTAGCTTATTTTGAAAAAGGAAATTTAAAATATGTTTTTGAAGAAGAAAGATTTACTAGAATTAAAGCTTGGAAAGATAATGAAAACAATTTAGTACGATATCCTTTAAGATGCTTACAAACCTTAATACATTTAGGAGTAGATTTTAATACTATTGATTACTTTACAGGATGGCAACCTTATAAAGACATAAACCATGTATTAGGAGCTACAATATTCTACAACTTCCCAGAAGAAAAATATATTCAACAAGAACATCATGAAGTCCACACAGCTACTGCTTATTACCCTTCAGGATTTAAAGATGATACCTTAGCTATAGCTATTGATGCTAGCGGCGGTGAATATAGTGCTAGATATTTTTTAGGTCAACAAGGAAATTTAATTAATATTGAAAGTATAAAATTGGATAGAAAATCTTTAGGACATTATTATATAGCTTTAACAGAATTTTTAGGTTTTAAAAGACATAAAGATGAAGGTAAAATAGTAGGAATGTCAGGACATGGAGGTTTAATGCCCGAATTATATAATGTTTGGAAAAATATAATTCATATAGAAGATACTCAAACAGATATATGTAATCATAAAGATAATCCTGGAGGCAGTTTGTATCGTGATATGCATTATTCATTTTTTGAAACATATGGGAGTACATACTGGAAACATCTTCAAACATTAAATAGTATAGCTTATACTGGGCAACTTGTTTTTGAAGAAAAAGTATTAAAAATTATAAATAATTTACACAAAAAATATCCTAATGTAAAAAATGTAACTTTAGCCGGAGGTATTTTTGCTAATGTCAAACTAAATAAAAGAATTAATGACTTAGAATGGGTAGAAAATGTTTTTGTAGCTCCTCCAATGGGTGATGAAGGATTATCTTTTGGAGCTATGCTATTAACTTTAAAACAACTTTATCCTAGTTTTAAACCTTTTAAATTACAAAATGTATTTTTTGGTAGAGAATATAATAAAGAAGAAATAAACACAGCCGCTAATAATATTTTAGGAAGTTATAATTATATTCCTTTAAATATAGATTTTATTGCTAGTTTATTACATAATAAAAAAATATTAGGATTATTTCAAGGAGGATTTGAACATGGACCTAGAGCTTTAGGTAACAGAAGTATTATATGTGATGCTACTCATCCTGAAACATATGATATTTTAAATAATAAATTAAAACGTAATGATTTTATGCCATTTGCTCCCGCAGTACTAGATGAAGATGCTAATAAATTATTTAAAATAAAAAATTCACACCATACAGCTGAATTTATGACTATGTTGTATGATACTCAAGATGAATGGAAAGATAAATTACCAACAGTAACTCATCCTATTGATAAAACAGCACGTATACAAATTGTAACAGAACAATCTAATCCTTTATTTTATCAAATATTAAAAACATATAAAGAAAAATCAGGAGTTGGATGTTTAGTAAATACATCTTTTAATATTCATAATGAACCTATTGTTGAGTGTCCTGAAAATGCTTTTGAACATTTAAAAACAGGTATAATAGATTTCTTAGTTACACCTTATGGAATATACAGCAAAATATGAAAATAGCCCAAGTACATCCAGGCTGCGGAATACCAGTACCACCACCAGATTGGGGAGCAATTGAAAAAATTGTATGGGAATTTCATTGTAATTGTATTAATTTAGGACATGAATCTTACATTAAATTTATTAACGAAATACATCCAGGAGAATATGATATAGTTCACTGTCATGTTGCTAATTTAGCTTTAGATTTAGCTCAACGAGGTATACCTTATATTTACCAATTGCATGACCATCATGTAGTTCACCATGGTAAAGAATCACACACTTATAAACAAAATTTAGAGGCTATAGACAAATCTGTTTTATCTTTAGTACCTGCTAGATTTTTAGTTGATTATTTTAATCATCCTAAAGTTGAATATTTTTCTCATGGGGTGAATACAAATGATTTTTATCCTATAGATAAATTACCTCCTACAAATCCTAAATTATTAATGGTAGCTGCTAATGGATTAGGTGGTGACTCTGGATTTGATAGAAAAGGATTTACATTTGGGTTAGCATTAGCTATGAAACGTAATTTAGAAATTACTATAGCTGGCCCTAGTTTTAACAAAATATTTTTTAATCAACATTTATGGATGTTAAATTATTCTAAGTTAAACTTGGTTTTTGACACTCCTAATAGTAAATTACTAGAATTATATCATAACCATGATATTTTTATACATCCTACTATGTTAGAAGCAGGCCATCCAAATTTAACAATGGTTGAAGCGGCAGCTGCTGGTTTACCTTTAATAGCAAATTGGGAATATGAAACTGTGTTTCATGGTGCTTGGAGATCTCCTCGTGATGTATTTGAAATGGAAAGAGGATTAGATGATATTTTAGAAAATTTTGATTTTTATAGACAAAGAGCTATCAACACTGGTTTAGAATTAGATTGGAAAAATAGGACTAAAGAATTAATAAAAGTATATGAAAGAAGTTTTAATTAAAGAATACAATAATTTAGAACAATTAAATATTCCTTACAAACAAGAGGAAAATAAATTTTATATTAACTTTATTCAAGGAGCAAAACTTGAAACATCAGGTAATATAGAAAAAAGATATATTGCTAAATTTACTGATTTGCTTCATAATAAATTAATCCATGAAAGCGAAATTAATAACAATATGTGGACCAAAACAAACATCCAGTATTTTATTAATTGGAAAGTAGAAGTTATAGATAAAGAAACAAATAACATTGTTTTTGAACATTGTTATAATGCTGAAAATAAAAGAGTTTATATTCACTTTGAAAGTTCAGCTATTGGAGATACATTAGCTTGGTTTCCTCAAGTTGAAGAATTTAGAAAGAAAAACAAATGTAAATTAATAGTTTCTACATTCCATAATAATTGGTTCCAATCACAATATCCAGAAATAGAATTTATAGAACCAGGAACTGAAGTATTTGATTTATATGCTATGTATTGTCTTGGTTGGTTCTATAATGAAGATAAAACTGTTGATTATAACAGATCACCTATTGAATTTAAAAAACATCCTTTAGGTGAAACTGCCTCTTCTATGTTAGGAATATCATATAGAGAAATAAAATCTAAAATAGATGTCCCTGATAAAGAAAAACAAATTGATGGAAAATATGTTGTAATTGCTCCTCATGCTTCCGCTCATGCTAAGTATTGGATGTATCCTAAAGGATGGCAAACAATTATTGATTATTTAAATGAACAAGGTTACAAAGTAGTTATGATTACTCATGAACGTTTAGGTGATGATTGGCATGATTCTAAACTAGGAGGAACATTAACAGGAGTGATTAATAAAACGGGTAATTATCCTATTGAAGATAGAATGGTTGACATTAAACATGCTGATGCTTTTATAGGTGTTGGTAGTGGATTAAGTTGGATGTCATGGTCAATAGGAACACCTACTGTTCTAATTTCAGGATTTAGTGAACCATATACTGAATTTTTAGATTGTGAAAGAATATTTAATTATGACACTAATGTATGTACCGGATGCTTCAATAAACATTGGCTAAACCCAGGCGATTGGGAATGGTGTCCTGAACATAAAAATACACCAAGACATTTTGAATGTACTAAAACAATTAAACCCGAACAAGTAATAAAATCATTAAATAAAATATTAAAAATACAATGAAAGAAACAATATTAATAACAGGAGTAGCAGGATTATTAGGTAGTCGATTAGCTGATTGGATTATAGAAAACAAACCCGAATATAAAGTAGTTGGGATTGATGATTTATCTGGTGGGTATATAGAAAATGTACATAAAGATGTTCATTTTTGGAAAATGGATTTAACAGATAAAAACATTGAAAATTGCTTTAAAATGTTTAATCCAAAATATGTTTTTCATTTCGCGGCTTATGCTGCTGAAGGATTATCTCCTTTTATTAGAACTTATAATTATACAAATAATTTATTAGCTACGGCAAATATTGTTAATAATTGTATTAATCATAATGTTAAACGTTTAGTATTTACCTCAACAATGGCGGTATATGGTCATGGTGAAGGAGGTATTTTTCATGAAGATATGTCTCGTAATCCTATTGATCCATATGGTGTTGCTAAGGCTGCTTGTGAGCGTGATATTGAAATAGCAAATGAACAACATGGTTTAGATTATTGTATTATTCGTCCCCATAATGTATATGGTGCTAATCAAAATATTTGGGATAAATATCGTAATGTATTAGGTATTTGGATGTATTATCATATGGAAGGTCAACCAATTACTATTTTTGGTGATGGTACTCAAAAACGTGCTTTTAGTTATATAGATGATAGTTTAGAACCTTTATGGAATGCTGCTATTAAACCTGAAGCCTCTAAACAAATTATTAATTTAGGAGGCATTCACGAATATAGTATTAATGAAGCAGCAAATATACTTTCAGAAGTATTTGGTGGTGCTGAAAAAGTTTATTTAGAAGGTAGACATGAAGTACATACAGCTATTCCTACATTCCAAAAATCAATCGATATTTTAGGTTTTGAACATAAAACAGATTTAAAAGAAGGTTTAATTAAAATGTGGGATTGGGTTAAACAACAACCTAAAAGAGATAGATTTGTATGGGGAGAATATGAAATTGAAAAAGGAATATATAGTTTTTGGAAAAAGTAATATTTATCAATAAATAAAACATGGCAACTTTAAATCCATCAAATGTAGTAAACGGTAATACAATACAAGCATCTGATATTTTACAATTATTTGAAGCTTTTGGTACAGGATCTCAAAATATTACTGGATTAAGTCTAACAGGTAGTATAACTAATGCTATAACAGCTTTAACATCTTCTATAAC
>Ga0181347_1000924_pt1 | contig 9861 bp, 12 predicted proteins | sample Su13VDMM110SN_FD_130102 | JGI IMG/M metagenome (GOLD analysis project Ga0181347, IMG submission 130102) | Freshwater viral communities from Lake Michigan, USA - Su13.VD.MM110.S.N | ecosystem: Environmental > Aquatic > Freshwater > Lake | place: USA: Michigan | collected 2013-07-16
AAATTCTCTTCTTTTAACTTCATCTTTAAATGGTGATGCGCCAGACGCCTTAAATTCTATAAATAAATCTTCTATTTCTCCAAAAGGCAAAGCAGCGATACCGCCAGCAGCAGAACTCTGTGGTCCAGCAGGACCGTAAGTTTGTGCAAGTTCTTCTTTAACCTTACCACCTTTTGCTCCTGCGTCAATTATTTTTTTAACTGATGGATGAGTTGTCCAAGCTATTTTTCCTGCTGCAAGGTTTTCGTTCTTATCATAAACAAAATTAGGGTCTGGTAAGCCAGCTTTATAATATTTATTTGATGTTAATAATTTTTCCTTAGCGACTGGAAATGCCGCATTATACTTATCTTTTTCGGTAGATAATGAATTTACAAATTCAGTTACTTTGCTTTCCGTAAAACCATCCCACAAATCATCTCTATTTATTATAAGATTTTGCGCTAATGATGCTGGAGTTTGACCTGCTTGAAGTCCTGCAACAATTGTTTGCTCTAAGTTCCAAGTAGCAGGATTGGTGTTAGATTCTATACTATTTTTTAATTTATAATAAGTAGGTGCATTTGCTGTATAAACATTTTTTTCTAGTTCTTTTAATTTGTTCTCACCAAACAAACGAGTTATGTATGAATCGATGCGTGGGTCATCAATTGTAGGTGGTCTGAATACGTCTGGATATATAGCCTCAGATAAAGAGCGAAGTTCTTCATCAAATGCATCTTGAATGTCTGCAGTTTTGGCGGTTGGTGATTGTTTAGCCGCAAACTCTGTAGCAAATTGTTGAGCACGTTGCGGAGTGGCACCTGCTGCAATTAGTCTTTGTACAATTTTGTTAGCCATTAGAGTGCCATCATTCGTTCACCCATGTTCGGCAACGTTATAAATTCTCCAGCACCACTGTTGTATGTTGGTGACTGCTGTGCTTGTGCAATTAATTCTAACAGTGCACTTACTCCAGGATTTGGAGTTGTGCCAGCAGATATTCCGTCAAGCGTAACATTAGCGGGATTTGCCGTAACTTTTGGTACGCAATTACCATTTGCATCTTTTTCTTGACCTGGAGGACATTCACCTGGTGGTGGAGTAACGTATCCAGTGCCGTAAAGAGCAGCCAGCGCATCTCTAATTGAATTGTTTCTGGCTTCGGCTTCACGTTGTGCTTGCAGTCTGGCATTACTAATTGTAGTTGCAAGTTCTTGTAATGCGGAAAGTCTTTGCTGTTCTAAACCAGAAGTACCTTGACCATAGATTGCTTGCAAATTAGCAAGAGCACTAGTCCTTCCCATTTCTGCTTCTGACTGACGTGACTGTTGACCTGATGCTTCGGCTCCTGCTAATACATTTAACAATGAATTAAAGTTTGCGGCACCACCAGCAGCTTGTACATTGCCAATGTTTGCTGCTTCTTGCGCAACAGCTGGGCTTACACCCTGGCCTGCCATGTATTGAGTAAGACCAGATTGTGCAACTTGTGGCTGTGCACGCTGTGCTTGAGCAAATGCAGTTGGTTGATTTCTAGCAAGATAATTTAACAAGTTAGAAAAACCAGTTGTAGTTGCGCCTTCGCCTTGTGCTTTGCGGGTATTTAATTGGCCCAACAACAATGCAGCTTGGTCCGTGATGTATTGTCTGCCACTTGTTTCTTGTGCGTCGATGTCACCACTGATAGTTTTTGGTATACCCAATGTAAGTTGTTGTCTTAAATAATCTTCTTGCGCTTTAGCACCAGATTGTTGTCTAGCTATTGCTGCCGCTGCTGCTGTAGCTTCGGCTTGTAATTTGGCTGCTTCTGTCTGTGCTCTAAGTATTGAGGCTCTACCAGAAAGAATAGAACCAACTCCACTGTTGGGGTTTGAGGTGTTTGTATTTTCAAGGTCATTGTCGCCCCCTTCTGTAGGGTCAAATAAACTTGAAGATTTTACTCCATATTTTGTAATAGCCATAATGTCCTACCTCAACTGCAGAAGCGCTGCTGCGTCATCTGCTATCTGTTTAGCTTTAGTTCTTTCAATATCGCTCATCCCTGATTGTAATCTTTGCTGAGCTTGTGTGCCAGCAAGGTCGTAACCTCTTAAGCCAGTAGCCAAGTCTTCTCTGGCGTAACCTAAACCACGTTCTCTTTTTTTAGCATAACTTTCTAAAGCTTGTTTATAAATACCAGAACGGGTGTTCATGCCCGACAGCCCTCTACGGCCATAAGAAGCCGTTAGCTTTGGAACCTGACCCAAACCACCAGAAGCTGTTCTACCAAAGGCTGCTTCTTCTAATTCCAATATAGGCCTTTGCCCACGTGTTTCAGCCAGATAACGTTGGTAGGCGTTTAAAGCTGCTTCTTGAGCGTATTGGTCAAATAGGCTCCTTCTAGCTGCCTCATAGATTGCTGGGTCAAATGCCATAAATTATAATCTCCTACTTATATAGTCAAAACATTACTTAAGGTAGTCATACCACTTAACAACGGCATATCGAATGCCCTTGGTAACCGAATTAACCTGATGCATGTAAGGAAAGCCTGACGAGAATAAAACTATCTCACCTGCTTCTGGTTTTATTTTAATATTAAACTCTTTAAATTCTAATTCGCCACCTTCAAAGTCATCATTTAAAAACATAGATAATGATACTATTCTTGGAAACTGTGGATGGTCATCAATATGATTATGAAACTTATTACCTTCTTCATAACGCAATAAGACGGTGTGATGTGACTTTAGGGGTACTATGCTGTATCTGCCTCTAAAGTCCTCTACAATCGCATCCAGGCCCGTCTGAAGGGATTCTGCAGCCCTGCGTAATGGGTCCTGTGGATGACAACTTAGTTCTTTATCGGTTATAAAATAATTATAACAATTTCTTGTATCATAATTTACACCATGTTTATCGTCTTTTACTAATACTTCTGCTGGCTTCCATTGTTTAAACATTGCATTTTGAATTAATCCCTTTAGTGTGCGGGCTGATTCTCTAGCAATTTTATATTTAACAATACCAGGTGCCAGTTCTTCTTTTGCTATAATCGTCATGTCAACGGTTTCTGGTTTGGAATCTGTTGCGTGTCCTACAATCTTATCATAAAACTCTAAGGCTCCAGAATAATCATGGCAGTTGCATGTAACTTGATTGACAGGTGCATCAGGAAAGGCTATAAATCTATTTCTATTAAAAAATCTTACGTCTCCGTCAATACCATATTGATAAATACCGTCAGGAGTTTTTTGTATCCAATGGTCTGGTTGAGTAAAGTGTAAAAATAAAACTGTTGTAAATGCGTTGTGGTCTTGAGTTGGGTATGGAGGACGAGAATGTATGTGCTGTTGTCCGCAGAATATTATTGCGTCGTTTGGGTTTTGCTTAAAATGTTGACCCTCTACTATTATTCCCCAATTAGCGGTATTTTCTACGGTTATATCTATCGTTGTTTGCGTGCCATTCTGGTCGGTGTGTTCCCAAAGATGCGGAATGCAACCGTCTTTTCTTTGATATCTAACTGTATAAAAATACGCCTTTTTTAAGTTTGGGTCATTGAATATTTCTCTTGCGCGATTTAAACAGTATTCTTCAATGTCTACGTCAAACTGTATTGGAGATTCCCATCTTGCAAGCATAGTATGAAAAAACAATTCATCTGTGCCCATACCAGTATTAGAAACTATTTTTTTAACTCTTTCAAACATCTCTTCTGTAAAGAATTTTTTAACAATCTTTGGTTCAGAAAGTTCTGCTGGAAGTTCAAAAAGAAGTTCTTTAGTTATCATTACCATTTACCAAGAGGACATTTGGCTTCAGTCAAACGAGTCTTCATGTTCATAAAACAACCACATTCTTTGCATTGTTTAGTCATTTCTATAAATCTATCACACTTTTTACATTCATCCATTCTTTTAGCGGCTACTTCATCAGAAGTTCTTTCACCCTTGAACATGTCAAAAACGGTTACGCCACCTTGCTTTGCCTTGTATCTTTCCCAAGCTGTTGTCATTCTGGCTTCCTTATAGTGTTACCATCCCATATCCATCCTGTAAGCGGACCTTCTGGAATACCCATATCTGTAATGTCAACTACAATCGGATTACTTTGCAACCCGGCTGTAAACATTTCTTGATTTTGTGACGGCCCTAATGTAAATTGCATAAATACTTCATTGCCTGCTATAAAAGCAAATCTTTTTGTTTCCATATATTCTCCTTCGTTTTTATTTATTATATCACGGACATGCACAGTTAAGATTGTCAAAGCAGACGCATCCACCTGCAATATCGCATGGTGAACCATTGCAAAGTATTACTACTGGTGGTGAAACTGGTGGTTCTACAGGAGGGGCAACTGGAGGAGCTACAGGAGGAGCTACAGGAGGAGCTACAGGAGGAGCTACAGGAGGAGCTACAGGAGGAGCTACAGGAGGAGCTACAGGAGGAGCTACAGGTGGCACCGCTGGAGTTACAGAGTTAGACGCTGCAGAGTAAGCGCTGTTAGCACCGTAAGATGTTTCTGTTCTAACTTGGAACGTATAAGAAGTACCGTTACTTAAACCGCTAACAGTAATTGGAGAAGAAGAAGCGGTGCCTTCAATATTACTAGGAGTAGAAATAGCCCTATAAACTACAACCCCACCTTTACCAGTATAAGCTGGCACGGTAAATGCAACAGATGCGCTGGCGTTTCCAGCCGTAGCGGTACCAATGGTTGGTGTGCCTGGTGTTGCTCCACCAGCAGCAGATGCAATTATCGCAGCAATCATTATGCGCTTAAGTCTCCAAATACGAACCATGCATCTGTTGAAAATTTAATACAAACTGCACCAGAAAACTGTGCTCTTAATTTTAATCCTGGTGTTGAGTTTAGTGTTACTCCAGAACCTGCAACTATAGTAGTTTGTCCAGCACCTTGTTGTTGAATTATTATTTGTGTTCCAATTGGAAAAGCTACCGATGAATTTGGCGGAACAGTTAAGTTGTTTGCGCTACCTACGCTCATTTGTACAATTGTGCCATCGTCTGTTAAAACCAAAGTATAACTGGCAACTTGAGTTGTTGTTAATATATGGCTTATAACATTGCCAGTCGTATTTAAAGATGTGCCAGTAGCCGCACCAATGTTTGGTGTAGTCAATGTGACAGATGCTGCAATCGTTGTGGTTGTTACTGCACCTGTAGCAATCTTTATTGTAGTAACGCTACCATTAGCCAACGCTGCCGTTTGAATGGCACCTGCGTCGATGTTTGCACCAGTGGTAGTTGATTCAGCAAATGTTTTTACTGCGGTAAAGTTTGCATTCATTTGGTTTGCATCTATAACGTTACCTGTTACAAATGTATTTGGAATTGTTAATGTTGCCATTACTTTTGGCTCCTTACTTTTCTGCGTTTAAATTTCCATGCGATTGAATTTATTCCCCATTGTCTTCCAACGGGACCATTTACTCCAACTATATTAACGTTTGGTCCTATGAACTTTAGTTGCACTGCTTTAGCTTTCTTTAATCTTCCGCCTCTGCGAAGACCTTCAAGAAGGTCGCTTTCACCAAATTCAGCGGTATCCCAAAGTCCAGTTCCCCATATACCACCATCAATAATTGGTATCAAAGGAATATCATGAGTTGTAACTGGAGCTTCTGTATTAAAATTATGATATACGTCAACTCTAATTTCAGTAGAAACATCAACTGGACGAACAACATACAAGCTTCTTACAAAGGTTTTATCTTGCACGTAACGGTCATCATAAAACCAGGAAGTGGTATATATTGTTTCATAATCTCCAGCATCGTCGTCTTCTGGTATATCGTCTTTTGTATTTTGCGGAATGTCATCTGCAAAATCCCAATTGTCAACATACATAATATATTTAAAGCTAGTGTTTGGATTAATCATCAAGAACCAAAAGGCACCAGTGCTATCGGTCCAATCGCAACCAGACACCAAACCATATCCAGTTATTGAGGTTGGTGTTGCTGCTCCTCCGTACCAAGTTGCTGATTGATACATTGTAAACGCACCGTTTGCTCCAATGGTTGGGTCATATATAAAATTAACATTTGGATAATCAACTGCAGCACCAGTTGGGTTTGATGTAGATGCGGTTGTTTCTGTAGTGAAATCAAATGGAGCTGACATCCACAATCTATCGTTTACATATGACAAAGTTACAAATTGTAATTTTAATGGATTGATTCTATTTGTATCAATAGTTGGCTTTAAACGCTCAAAGACTCCTTGAATGCCATTGCGATTAAAAAAGAACAAGCCACCTGGATAATCAAAAAAGTATGCACCACCAGTGCCCTCAACCACGTTTTGTGGAAAACTAATTCCAAGATTCGTAGAAAGCTCTACAAGCTGAAATGAGTCAGCATCATAACCCATTAACAAATAAATGGCTTTAGGTTTAAATATTAATAATTGTCCATCAACTACGGCTAAACCACGAATGCCTTCTCCGCCAGCAATGATATCGATGTAGTCATCTTGAAACCAGTTTTCTGGTGAGCTTTCGTGTGACCAACGAATTCTATTTGGATATGCCGTGCCATCTTCAAAGGTATTTGCACAAAACAATTTATTTGCATGCGCCCTAACAAGTTCTGCCCTTGGCATATATCCGCCAACTGGCAATTGATATGGTTGCCATGTTGGGCCAGATGCTAACAACGATGTGGCATATGTTGTGCCAGCTTCCCACTTAAACATATTGTTGGCAGAAGCACCAAGTGCAATATATAATTCGTCTTGCCAAGTTGTAACTGATGCACCGTTTGTTGATTTTACTGCAAGGTCGGTAGGGCCAGAAGATTGTTGCAGTACAGAAAAATCACCACCAGTTGAGTGATAAACTTTTCCGTCTATCGAACCAGCTGTAACAAAACCAGTTGATAATATTATTGTTGGTACAGTAGGATGTTTATAATTAAATAATAGTTTTGGATTCCAGTTACCGCTAACTTCTGTTGCGTGTTTCTTTTTATATCCAGCACGACTAAATACCCCACCACGTGGGTCAACATCAAGATTTACTATAAACGGCGATTCGTTGTTCTTCAACTGAAATTGGTCAGCACGAAAGTTTAAGCCACCAGTAAAATCCCTAACTTGGTCAAAAAGAATCTGTGCCATTTACAACGCAATCCCGTAAGGCCCTGGTATAACACGCATGCCCTGAGTATTATTCCACCATGCATAGGATGCAGTTGGTGTCAATCCGCCAGACATAATAAGTTGTCTGTTACTTGATGGTGCAGTCAATTGACCTTGAATAACGGCAACTGCTCTTTCAAAGCTAGACATGTATTCTCTTGCCATCTCTGTGTCTTCTTGAAATTGGAAGATGCGAGCCATGACATAATTAACTAATGGCAACTGCATTTGTGGGTCAATATCTATTGCGGTGCTTTGGTCGGTAAACCAAGTTAAGAATGGTTTACGAAAAGCACGAACTGTGATTGTATATGCATCATTTGGTCTTGGCCAAAGATTTAACAAGTTACCCCAAATTGAAAAATATGCGGGAATGTTTGCTTGGTCAGAAGTTCCGACCCAAGTTGCTTCTGCAATTGCTTGGTCAATATAAATTAAAGAGTTGCCCATATCAGTATTATTTACAACGGCAATAATAGATTGTATGTCCGTTATACTAGTTTGCACGTTGCCAGACGGAATGTTGCGAGTAAAAGAAGAATAACTAAGCTGATTAGCTGTAGTAACAAAAGAATATGTTGCTTGATAATAAGGAAATCTTTGGCTGAGCGCTACAATCTTTTGAAAACCTTCTTTAATAAAACCGTTAACAAGGTCAGTTGATATGTCGTCATTTGCATCGAAACCAATATCAAGGTCTGCTAACTCTCCAACAAATGTGCGCATTTGTGTCAGTGTTAGGTTTTCGTTACCAAAATTTATAGCCATTTAAAACTCCTAATCTTTGGCGTCTAAAGCTGCGTTTTGTTCTTCGCCCATCTTCTTAAATTGTCTTAGATGTCCAATGCAATAATCAGTGTCATTTGCTTTAGGCGATTTGCATTGTTCTTCTTTTTTTGTTGATGCTTGGCATAAACCTTTTCCATAAACTACACCACCGTATGGAATACCAGATGGTGGGGCGGGTTCTATGTTTGCACCATGAAAATCAGCTCGGATGCTGCCAATGTGACGTGCACCAGCTACAGTGCCGTATGGTTCTGTGCCAGCTAAACCTTGGCCTGTATTCTGTGTTTGTTTATTCATATTATCCTTCTTTGGTTATAAGTGGAACATGCCGCCAAGGGTCCTTCACCCCTGGCGGCACGTATCCTAGTTTACTGATTAGGCTTCTGTTGGCCAGTCAATGCGACTCCATGTAAGCACCGAGCTTGCACCCTGCACCGTTAAGGTTCCACCAGACTTAATGCCACGAACAGTTATCGTGCCATCAGCCGAAGGTGAAATTATACCCTCAACAGTTGCAACGTTGTCAGTTGTGAATACTGAATCACTTGGTGCTGCTGCTGGAAGGTCGTATGCATTACCATACTCTATTGCCATGGTTGAAGCTATCGACGTATAAGCCAAAACAGTTGGGGCTGCTGGTCCGCTAACGGAAAAAGCTGCTCCTTCTGTAACTGCGTTGGCGTCGTAGACAACCGTTGCTTTGAACTTGTATACTTCGCCTGCTTTGCCGTACCAGTTTAAACCTGTTACGTCGCCGTACGATGCACCAAGAGCTGTGTTGGTATCTCCAACAACTGTTCTTTCTACAATGAATTTATTAGTAGTCATGATTATTACCTGTTCTCTCTAATCAATCATGTTGATTAATTGTTTGTTTGTTTGTTTGTTTTATTACAATAATCGCAGGTGAGGGAAGAGCTGCCCGAAGGAAGACAGCCTTTAAACTCCCCCCACCAACGAAACTTATTAGGCGTCAGCGGTCATGAAACCTTGACGTGTACGGTTGCTGCATGTCAAGTTACCATAGGCCAAGACGAGAGCGTAACGGGCATCAATGCCAGCTACAGTACCGTTCTGGAATTCTGTGGTCTTGAACCAGTAACCATTCAAACCAGTGAGCTTCAAATACTTCGTGTTAAGGAAGTACATCGGCGCATCTGATGCGTCAACTGCCAACTCAAGGTCAAACACAATTGGTGTCTGCTTGAACATCAGGTTTTGGAAACCTGAATTGGCTTTTGTCACGTCCTGGTAACGCACGTTGTTGGTCAACAGTGACTCGTACTTCTCAAATAACGAAGTGTTCGTGATAATCAAATCAGGAACATCGCTACCTCTTGAAGCACGGTTGTATACGTCAGCCATGTTAACAAGCGAAAGCGTTGCAGCCATGGTTGTTGCTTGTGTTGGGTTCCACCAAGTGTTGGTTGATGCATCAATGCCACCGACCGAGTTGTTCTGGGTTCCAATCAAGTTACCCAAACCATTGAGGTCTTTAGCTGCTGGTGCTACGCCTGGTGAGCCGAAGAGTTGCTCGTTAAGAGTTGTCTTCAGTGACATTTCAGCTTGCATAATTTTTGCATTCAGCAATTTGATGATTGCCTCGGTGCCACGGTTCTTGGCTTCTTCGATACCGCTGATTGCGATAGAAGCAGCCATCTGCTTCCAGTCGTACTCTGCGGCTGAGATGCCTTCCTGTGGAGTAAGGTCGATTGCATCATACCCTGAGTACGTTGCAACCGTGTCGTTCACTGCGTACATGAGTGGCTCAATTATTTGAGTACCACCCTCTTCGACGCGAACGCGACCTTTTTCGTTGAGGTGATTAAGAAGGACTAAGTCCTTGAAAATGTTGTCTACTAGTGTAGGCTGATAGTTCTGCAGCGTAGTGGACAACAGTGAATTAAAGTCGGGATTACCGGCCATGTTATTCTCCTTGTTG
>Ga0181347_1000928_pt1 | contig 9818 bp, 10 predicted proteins | sample Su13VDMM110SN_FD_130102 | JGI IMG/M metagenome (GOLD analysis project Ga0181347, IMG submission 130102) | Freshwater viral communities from Lake Michigan, USA - Su13.VD.MM110.S.N | ecosystem: Environmental > Aquatic > Freshwater > Lake | place: USA: Michigan | collected 2013-07-16
ACCTGCGGGACCTACTGTAACTACTATGTGGGCGTCAGGGTCTTGTAGAGCCATGACCAAGCGTTCTTGATTTCGTGTGCGAGGGATCAAGTCTATGCGGCGTTGGGCCGTTCTAGGTGCTGGGTTAAAGCTGATGGTGTTTTCTACTGCCTGATTCATTCTTTTTTGTGCTTTCGCTGATCGCTGTCTACTCAAGTGCTATTCTCCTGGTAAAAGTCCTCTCGGACATGCCTATTTACGGTGTGTGCCAGCACAATAACCTAGTGTTATTTTCTCTAGATGTGGTCACTAAATACTGACCTGGTGTGAGTTTGCCAAGAGTCTTGTGAGTTAGACTAGTCTGGTAAATAAACTATCATGCAAACACACAACCGACATGGCGTCCGCGATCGTGAGTTTGTTGTACTACTTTAGTATTACCTTAAAAAACGGTTGACCAAATACCTGTTTTATGCTACAATGATAACATCAATTGTAACCCAGCATAGAACATGAAAAAACTACAATCATTCAATTCAACACCAGAACTGTTTAAGTATATTGCTACTCTGCTTGGTTCAGGCATTGCCGCAAATAAAAAAGTAGCAGGTGACCTTTTTGAACAATACACAAGAGAACATCATCTGGCATTTAATACTGAATATGTTGAAGTGTATGATGCTAACGACAAAATAAAAATCCCTAACTGGGTAGTTGATACTATTGACGGTTGGGAGATACTAAACAAAGGTGCAAATTCGTTTGCTATTGACAAAATTTGTGTAACTCGCAATGGTGACATTGATATACATCAAGACAAAAGCACCTTGCACATGGACAAGAAACTTAGCACCGATTTGGCCGCTAAGATGATGAGTGTCCGTAATAATCCTTTGAAAAATGTTCGCAACTATGTAATTAATACTACTGCAAGAGACATTTCTCATTATGCAAGTCTGTGGAAAGACCAGCCAGTTATATGTTATGGTTCTAATTATTTTGCAGACGAAGATACAGAGGCTATCAATCGAGACAAGATTTTTTGGGCTAATCTTAAACTCAAACAAAAAAACAAACCCGTTACAAAAATTTACAATTTTGTGCCAAGAAATACTGGGCAAACTGAGTATATCAATGCTGGCGTAAATTTTGCCACAACATCATTTCAACAATCTAAATCCGCAAAATGGCATCAACTTGCAGTCGGTGGACTAGGCAAAAGTGTATTAGATGCAGTATTGCTAGCCGAACTTGAGGATTTGTTTGATCCAATGTTAACTAATACTCCACAACCGGTGAGTGTTAGTTTTTATCATAGTTCTAAAACTCTTCCTAAAAATGGATTGGAAGAAGTCCAACGACGTCGTGCTAAAGGGTTTTACGATGAAGTATTTGTTGTTAGTGGTACTAAAGTGACCGACGGTGAAGATGACAACAACCTCAGAAGTATATTTCCAAAAGAAACAGTTCCTGCAAATGCAGTAGACAGGATCAAGAAAGCCCTTAATGATGGTAAAAAAGTATTGATACTGACTCTTTATCATCACGGTGAACAGATAGAACGAATTAAAAATTTGCTCAATGACTCTTATCCAGGTTTTAAGTTTTGGTATAGGAAAAGAGACGAGTGTGATTGGCCTGCTGGTGATCCCGACAATTCATATGCTCCCGGTCTCGACAACCGCACTGAGAGCATTCTAACTTTTGGAAGTTCGGGTACCGAGCGAGTTAGTAAAGATCCATTGGGTTACGGAACTAATAATGTTTCTATTCACGGACCATGTGTGCATAAATTTACTTGGGGACAAGCAGAAGATCAAGGACTCGTAAAACCATTGATTTTAATAACTCCAACTGTTAAAGAAAGCGATATAGCCAATTGGTACCCTGAATTTGTTGATACAAAAACTGGACGAGTAGCATGGGATATGCGAGTCAAAGGTCAATCAGTCAATGGCAAAATGCCAACTGTTGGACTCATTGCTGATTTAACTGCATTAGCAAAGACTTTGGTCAAATATCCTCAAATTAAAAACTTATTGGGATTTAGTCATAGAGTAGAAACCAATGCGATGGCTCAAGCCAACTGGGCAGAGGTTTGCAAAAAAGTCCTTGGAAACTCAGCACAAGATAAAAAAGTTAAAAAACTTTTTTGGCAAGTATTAAATGATGACAAATATAATTCAACATCTATTCAGGACGACAAATGGGCAATTAAAAAAGCACTGAAGCATGAAAGAAATATTGTTGCCGCTTGCAAATTGATTGGCAGAGGATACGATGAACCTCGACATCATGCCGCAATTCACTTTGATCCAAAAACTATAGTAAACACCACACAGGAAATTTGGCGTGCCGTTAGGAAAGATGACACAACTCAAGATCCATTTTCCTACTATATTTTGCCAATGCGTTATAACGACTTAGATTACGAACCATCGTTTAGCGAAGAACGACTAGCCCAGTTACAAGGTATATTAGAACAACACGATCCTATTAGAGATGAGTTTGAATTACTAACACAGACTCCAAATAGCGGCGGTAAAAAGAAAAATAAAAAACTAGGTCAGCGTATTTTCCTGCCAGAAGACTTTGACCCGACTCAACTTGGCGGATTATACACATGGTATCAGTATTCTAGAAAATTAGAAATACTTGAAGATTTGTATGGAGAGGCACATAGTTGGTTGTTAAAACGATATATTGAGACTCCAAACTTTAGTCCTAACGATAATAAACAAATGGGACAGATTAGAAAAGAGTTTTTTGAACAAGAAAGGTTTCAACCGTTGTTTGCTTGCTATAAGTTAGCAAAAACTAGTCCTGTTGATTTTAAGGCTAACTTTTGGGGCGGCAACTATCTTAGAGGATCAACTAATTACTCAATGGAATTAAAACATCTAGTAGATGGAAATATTTTAGCATACAAGGAATTTAGAACAAAAGTCGAAGCACAAAGAAAACAAGTAAATGCACAGATTAAAAAAGAAGCACCCGTATTAGCCGATAAAGTATTATTCACTGGTCGGAGATTTTTTAATGTAACTGAAGTTCTGTCAACGAACCACAGTCTGTCAATTGCTATTGTTAACAGAACTATAGGTAATCTGTATGAAACCCTACAAAACAACAATACACACTGGAAAAAAATTCACAACAAGGCATTAAACATTCTAATAGATCAGGCAGACAAATCTGCAGGGTACGACGAGTGGGCAACTAACGCTATTAGGCAATTTGAATCTAACGATATTTCAACTCACAATCTATCACCTATTATTATTCAGAAAGCATTTATAAGAGGTGGAGTATTGAATAAAACACAATTTGCTAAAATTGCCAAATTAGCACCAGAAGTAAAAACTCGGGGACTTACAAAAGTATCTTTGGCAAAGCATCGAAAAGAAGGTAACTACTGTAAATAAGTTTAGCCCACTTCGGTGGGCTTTTTCTTGCATTTGTCACCGTGATATTTTGCATAGTTACAAACAGCACATGTCATTCCACAATGTGGGCAGGTCTTTTTAATCTGTGATGGGTGGCGTCCTTCTGCCAACCGCTTTAAGTTACTAGCAGGTCCTAACCAGTTGTTGGTTCCGTTTTTTGTGCGTATGATGCTGGGATTGTTTTCGCCAAACCAATGGTGTGTTCCGTCCTTAGATCTTCGTCTTGATATCCCGTTATCGCCGGCCCAAGGATGGGTTCCATTGGCCACACGCTGGAGTGCCGATTTACGTGCTAATTCAGACAGTTCTGCAGGAGTCATACGCATTCGCCAGGCCATCTTGAAGCATGCACTATAGTCTCCTTGTACATAGTGTATGTCATAATGTTCCTGTATAGTCACTGCTTTGAGATTGGCAGGATCGTTGTTAGTGTGATCTCCATCGATATGATGTATATCATAACTGCGACCGTTTGAGTCTTTGGGGATTTTTCCGTAGTGGTCTTTATAGACCTTGCGGTGATTTGTGTAAATATTCATGCTGATTGCTCCTTTTAAGCATTAGAGTAGTTGGGGTTGCCGCCCGCGAACTACACTTCTATTTATATTCCCAACTAAATAATACATCATGCAAACACACAACAAACATGGAGTCAGAGATCGGGATCTATTTAAAGATCACACCGACTACTGGCAAGTAGCCGACAATATTCGCGAAATTTACATGAGTGAAGGCAGCTTGACCACGCTCCTGGACTTTGAGCGTGTGCTGGACGAAGTAGATATCTACGCATTTAAAAACTGGGATATTGGTGAACTAGTAGACGGTCCCGAAATTGGCAAATACCGTGTGACCTGCACATTCATGTGGCCCTTGCGAATGATGCCCGATCCTAGAGGCGGCCGCAGACTTCTAGCATTTGACTGCGAAGTTGAATATCAGCGCAAAGAAATAAAGATTCCTATTAAGATCACAGACCCGAGTGATTATCGTCCGGGCACCAAAAAGGCCAAATTGGTCACTAAAGACGTGTGGCTGGTCACAATCACCATGCCCAAGGCACTCATGAACGATATTCGCACAGGATCAATTGAAATGGAAGATCAGGACATTGACCTAGACGAATTGGATCAGGCCTACGAACAAGATTTGGACAAAGAGGAAAATCAAAGCGATGAACAAGCCCAAGACGCTCAACAATCCCTTCAACAGCAGTCAGCCGCTCCCGGCCCTGCTGTCTGAGGGTCTGCAATATAAAGACCTAGAGGGCATGATGAAGCCCACTATTCACGTGGACGAATTTGCTGCCAAAATGGGCGATGACGATGACATCATTGTGCTATCATTCTTTGTGCGTGACCTGCAGGCTGCTAAAGATCTAGTGGCCTGGTTTGAAAAGGGCTATGACTTTGTGCTAGACGCTGATCGCTCACCAGGGGAAATCAAGCCGTCACGCTATCTAGTGTACTTAGAACTGCGTCGCCGTCGTAGTGCCGCACAGCATGTACAAACGTTACTGGATGATTTAAGCACACTTACAGAATTTGAACCTGATCAATGGCGCATGCATTATGAAGGTCAGGAGCATGACTGGTCAGAAGAAACCTTTCGTGAACTAGTGCCATTGACCCCGGATGCTTACAGAGCCACGCACGAAGATGATCTAAATGACGTGCGCACAGCTGCTGGACTAGCACCCAAACGGATCCATGATAAATTGTCTGATGATGCAAAATCATTACAATCAATGGCGGGGATAAGATAATGAGAATAAATGACATACTGGTAGAATTTGCCGCTGACGGCGGTGGAGATTCAGGAAACTATTTCCAATCCCTGGCCTCGGCCTGGTACAACGGCACCTTTGACACAGGCAGTCTGCAAAAAGGTATCAAGAGTCAACAAGATGTTGAACGCTTGCTGAATCGTGGCATTGTTTGTCCTGATGGCAAAACCCGTAAACTGCATATTGACTACAACAGTGACTTTGACGGTGTGGAAATCTACAGTGATGACTATTACGAATACGGTGATCACGATGACACCATTGACAGTCGCACAGGTCAAAAATGGGGACCATATGACTTTATGGCCTTTTCAGATGAAGACTTGAGCGAAGGCATTAATGAATTCGCAGCCGATGATGGCAATGACGGTGGTGAAGACGATGCCTTACGTAACTACGCTAAGATGTGGTGGGCCGGCGACGAAGCAACACAACAGCAAATTGAAAAGGTCTTGGCCCGAATGGGCTGGGAAATCGGTGAAGACGAAGGCGGCTACGACAACGGCGGTGTGTTTGTGGTACGTGCCGGCGACGCCAATGGTGACAGTTATGTCTCCTGGGCCGCAGAAGATTTGTCAGAAGGCTGGAAAAAAGGTGCCGCGATAGGTGGTACATTAGGGGCAATAGCAGGTGGTCCAATGGGTGCCGCGATAGGCGCCGCAACAGGTGCAGGATTGCAACATAACTGGGATAAAGAACGGGAACCATACCGAAAGCATAATCCTGAACAATATAGCAAAGGTCAATTCAGCCCAGGGTTTACTGAAACAGTTAAAAATCTTTCAAAGAATAATTCATACGAAAGCATAGTTGCTCACTATGGCGAACACGGAAAATGGCAACCAAAAGATCGCGATGCTGGATTTACTTGGACCGACCATAATATACTTCATGGCTGGATATTTGATGCCATGGATAACATTGATGAAAAAACTCCCGGTCTTGATTTTAAACAAGTGTACCCTGAAGCAATTAAAATGGCGGCTAAAAAGTTAAAAAGTGCAATTGAAGGCAAACCAAAAATAAAAATTAATCCTGGAGAAACTGTTCCGCAGGCTATAGCAAGAGCACGTGAGCAAGGCACAATTAACGAGGGAATTCTAGATAGTGTTAAAACTAAATTACAAAGTTTATATCAATCTGAAGTTAAATCAAATCCAGGATTTGCTAGAATTTTTTCTAAAGTTCAACAAAACAAGCCACTAATAGATAAAGTAATAAATGATTTAAAACAACAGCAACTTAAACAAAAATCAAAATTAAGCGGCGATCAAATTACTAGCATAATCAAATCTGACATTGGATCTTTAAGAGAGTCCAACGATCCTCATTGGGACGAAATAGAAAAATCAGATCAAGCACTACAGACTAGTCTAGCCGATACTGGAAAATCAGCCAAACTTGGATTTTTAACCTATGCAATTGGCCTCGGCATTTCTGCTATAGCATATACAGAAAATCATTCAATGAGTGCATTGATTGCGCTTGCAGTAACATTGGCCATTGGATGGTTTCTTGAACAAGAACATAAATTTAAAAAACAAAGTTCTAATATAACAATTGACCGTAGAAATAGAGCGTACAAAAATTATTATAACTCAATAGGCCAGGAGCCCCCGCCGGACCTTCCATATCTAACAAAAGAAAGCGTAGAACAAGGCATGGCGGAAGGCTATACTGATGATGATATAGAAACAACCAGACAGTTCAAAAACGCCATAGCAGGCTTAAAAGCACGAAGTGCTATTGACAAAGCCAAAGACGGACCCGGTGCCAAGTATTACTACGACGGTGCAAAAGTGACGCCGCAAGAAACTGCCCGCAGAGCCGCTGAAAGAAAAGCAAAAAAAGACAAAAAAGGTGTGGCGGAAGGTGCTCCAATTTCTGGCGATGGCGGTGCAGTAGACAACTTTAAACAACAGATGGCCAACAATACTGAACTTGCATATCAGAAAGACATGGCCGAAGGCAACCGGAAGTCTGAGCCGCCCGAAGCCGACTACGGTGCGGACTATCAAGACATGGTCAAGCGTGTGAAGCGACTAGCAGGACTTGGTCCATTAAAGACTCAATACGATCCCAACCGGCGTGTGTATAAAAACATGCCCACAGCAGTGCAACCTAAAAAATGACACGCAAAACAGCAAATGGTCGCCCAGTTTCAGCACTGGTCAAGATCAGAACACCTGTTACACAGCCTGTTCCGCTTGATCAACCGCTCCGGCGTGGCCCGCAACCTGTAGCAAATGTGACAGCAGTGCAAACGCAATTTACCATACCCCCACAACAAGCCGTCAAGCACACACAACCCGTGGTTTCCGTCAGCATGGGACTTAGATTAAATCCATGAGAGCCAACGAATTCGTCACTGAAAAAAAGCGCATGAAGCGACTGAAAGAACTCACATTCATGGGCATGAGTCCTTGCACAAAAGACTGTTCGGGACACCGTGCTGGCTATCGATGGTCAAAGGCACGTGGTGGCGTTAGCACAGCATCATGGAGCAACAGTTTCAACAAAGGCGCAGAAATAGCCAAGGCCGGGTATTGATTCTTGGTATATAAGATATCAAGGAAACACCAATGAAACAACCCAAACGCATATTGATAATGGGCCTACCAGGCTCGGGCAAAACCTACTTTGCAGAACGATTAAAACGCTATTTAGAAGATCATATCACGTCCATCAATGAAAACTCATTGAGACCCATTGCTGATGCCCGAATCACAGTGGCCTGGCTCAATGCCGACCAAGTGCGTAGACACTATAATGACTGGGATTTTTCAACTGAAGGACGCATACGTCAAAGTCAACGCATGCGAGATCTAGCAGACGAAGCCAATACTGATTACTGTATTGTGGACTTTGTGGCACCTTTGGTAGAGATGCGCAACAACTTCAAAGCCGATTGGACTATCTGGATTGACACCATAGATCGAGGTCGCTTTGAAGACACCAATCGGGCCTTTGTTCCCCCGGAAGTGTATGACTTCCGAATTACAGAACAGAACGCTGAGAAATGGGCAGAATTTGTGGGTGAGCACATCTTAGATAATCAGCGTAGGCCCACTTTTGATTGGCAAAAGGAAACTGTCGAACAATTAGGAAGATGGCAACCTTGGCACGCCGGACACCGTGCTTTATTTGATAGACTAATACAAAAAACAGGGCAAGTATGCATTATGATTCGTGATTGTCAAGGATGGCAAGGTTCAAATCCTTTTGCCATTGATCAAGTTAAATCTGCTATTAAACGAGACCTTGATCCATTGTATCAAGGACAATACGAAATACTGGTAGTTCCTAATATTACTCATATTGGATACGGTCGTGGTGTGGGCTACACAATGGCAGAAGAAAAGTTCGACGAATCTATTACAAACATATCTGGCACCAAAATCCGTCGGAGCATGGGATTAGAATAAGCCAAATCCATGCTAAATATTAGCATGTGGATTTTACATTTTCTTCCTGACGCACTTATCGTATGGTTCTGCAACATACTGCTCGTGGCGGGCGTTGCGGCAACTGTGGCTGGTTTTTTTGCCCATCGTATTCCCTTGGTATCACAATATCAGTTGCCCTTCAAGATCCTGGGCATTGCACTTTTGACTCTGGGAGTTTATTTCCGCGGCGGGGTTGCTGTGGAAACAGAATGGCGTGAGCGTGTGACAGCGGTGGAAGAAAAATTAAAGGCTGCTGAACAACAATCAGCAAAAGAAAACACGCGAATAGAAACTCGTGTGGTTCAAAAGACTGAATACATCACACGTCGTGGACAAGATATTGTTCAGTATGTGGACCGCGAAGTTGCCCGATACGATGCAACTTGTGCAATACCCCAACCATTTATTCAAGCACACAATCGTGCAGCAGAGGCACCACCTAAATGAGATATAGAGAAATCTTAGAAGCCTGCTGGACTGGATATCGCAAAGCAGGTATGAAGAAAAAAGGCTCCCGAATGGTGCCCAACTGTGTACCTGTGAGCGAAGCAGAACTTGAAGAAAATCTTCGCGACTGGTTTAAAGACAAATGGGTTCGTTTTGGACCCGACGGCAAGATACGTGGGGATTGTGCTAGAGGCAGTTCAAAAGAAGGCAAGCCCAAGTGTTTGCCGCAGGCCAAGGCACATGCCCTGGGCAAAAAAGGTCGTGCATCAGCAGCGGCTAGAAAACGCCGGGAAGATCCCAACCCCAACCGCTCGGGTGCGGCCATAAATGTAAGTACTAAAGGAAAACGCAAATGAAATTCACAGATATCACAGAGTCATCACACAAATGCCCGCATTGCGGCGGGCCCATGTTCAGCGAAATGATGATGACAGAAAAGAAAGACGCTTGTTACTACAAGGTCAAAGCAAGTGCCAAGGTATGGCCCTCAGCTTATGCATCGGGACGCCTGGTTCAGTGCCGTAAAAAAGGCGCTGGCAGTTATGGCAACAAATCAGAAGGTGTGGCCGAAGATGCTGTGGCAGATTTCGTGGCTCGCGGTGGTCAGATACAAAAAGGCAAACTGCACGAACCACGTAAGGGTGAAACTTGGCAAGGATCATCACATATTGGTGCTGCAGGTGGACGTGGTACAAAAGGTACAGTGTCAGGTCG
>Ga0181347_1000930_pt1 | contig 9807 bp, 9 predicted proteins | sample Su13VDMM110SN_FD_130102 | JGI IMG/M metagenome (GOLD analysis project Ga0181347, IMG submission 130102) | Freshwater viral communities from Lake Michigan, USA - Su13.VD.MM110.S.N | ecosystem: Environmental > Aquatic > Freshwater > Lake | place: USA: Michigan | collected 2013-07-16
AAAAAGAAGAAGAAGAAGCCGAGACCGAGAAGACTGGGCACAAGACCGTTCGTTCCTGTATTTAAGACCGGTATGAACCGTGACATTCCATTGGGTGGTGCAGGTGGAAGCCAAAACCTAATCGCAAATTTACTGGCATCACGTCAAGCCCAACCATCAGCACAGGTTATTCAAACGCCCGACCAATTCAAATTGGCACAGGACATTAGAGATATCAAGAATGAACAGGTAGGTATTGCAGAAGAGGCCGCGATAATAAAAAAGGCACGCAGCGACAAAGGCACAACAGGACAGCGGAAAGTGTATAATACGGCAGCGAGGCGTAACGGACTCACGAAAGAACAGGCAGAGGCAGCAGCAACAGAAATGCTAAAAACTACAAGCAATTTAAATAGACAGCACGGTGCAGAAAAAATGCCCGAAGAAGTGGCAGCCGCAGCAGCAGCAGCAGGTGAAATGGCACACACAGATGCAGGAAACGTCGTGCCGCCCGAGATGAAAAAATCAAAGTTGAGAATAGTGCCCGATTCATTCGGTGGAGAGAAAAGAGGTGCTACTGGAACACGTGCAGAATAAATAAGATAATCATTTAGAGATAAAACGGCTATATAATTATCTAATACAAGTATATAGAATGGATACGAAGTTTATGGACGGATTGAAGCAAACGCTAACTACCGAGAAGCTATCGCAGAAAACGATAGAGATGTATTTGATTAAGTTACGTATACTTAATGACAACCGGCCGTTCGATAGTTTAGCATTTCTCAAACAAAAGGCAACCATCAAAACAAAGCTGGAAGGAATCGCAAACGACAATACCCGCAAGAGTTATGTAGCGAGTATCGTGGCAATTCTTAACAGACAGAAAGGCAAGGTGTATGAGGCACTCAACAATCATTACCGTGTTCTCTTTGCCAAGGAACGTAGCATATTTGCAGAGAAGCCTACCAATGAAAAGAGCGAAACACAGAAGGAGAACTGGTTATCGTGGGACGAAGTCAAAGCGGTGTTTGATAAACTCAAAGTCAAAGCCGAAGATGCAGCCAAGAAGCCGCGATTGTCAAATGCCGACCGTAAGGTTATCGAGAATTATATGATACTGGCACTGTATGTGTTGCAGCCACCACGCCGTAACGACTGGTATTACACAGTCATCGGTAAAGGTGATGACGATAAAAAGAACTACGTAGATATCAGCGAAGGTAAGTATTATTTCAACAACTTCAAGACAGCGAAGTCTGCTGGTAAAGAGGTGATTGATGTGCCCGATGAAATGATGCCGGTGCTTAAATGGTATATCAAGAACATGAACCTGAACGAAGGTGACTACCTATTGTTTCCTGACGATGATGTGAGAACAAACAGTAACCGTATGACCAAGTCTTTGAACAGCATACTGGGTAAGAAGGTAGGTGCATCAATGTTACGTCACATATATTTATCTAACAAGTATGGTAAGGTATTGAACGAACAAGAAGAAGATGCAAACTTCATGGCACATTCGGTGGGAACCGCGAAGACATACATAAAAGATGATTAGGATAATATGAATTCATAGGATAATATGAATTGATAACTGGAAAAAGCATTTGAAAAACTACAATTATCATTATATATTATGATATAGACCTCAAAATTTAAATTTTGTCGTGAAATGGAGCATATTTGATTGAAATAAGTCATTTTATGTATCGTTTTTCTATATTTCAAATGCTTTTATCCTGTGTATGTGGGACATTCTGTGTGTGGGATACCGTTGTTCTCTACCTTCATCAACCATATCTGCCATTCCAAGTCTGTTATCTCACGTTGCCGCTGCTTAATACGTGCCATTATTTTCAGGCAGCCACGGTGTGCAGTTGTGAATATAACTTCGTTCAACCCATTAACCATAATGTATCTACGTGTGTGGTTGAATAGACCACCGCATATTGTGCAGCGAGTTTCATCGCTGTTGTTGAATATTGTTATCTTATCTTCGTCTGGTTTAGGTAAGCACATTTATCCTATACATTATACTACGATAATAATATTACCATAATAAATAATACGATAGGTAGGCCGGCGTATATGCGGCCGCATCAGCCCACTTTGCGTTACGTTGCCTAAACCTCTTACGACGGTCTTCGTCTTTTGTTTTGGTAAAGTCTGCCATACCGGCCGCACCAAAATGAATCATCTTACCGTCAGGACGTTCAACCATATATTTACTGGCTTTGCGGGTAGATGGTAATACCTTACCCACTTTGTATTTATCTGCCATACGCTGCACTACCTTAATGTTCGAATAATCTGCTAAACTCATATACAATACATACACATTATTTCATCAAGTGTTCAGCATCTACAACCGATGCTTTTGAGCCAGGTGTGACAGCGGAGTAGATACGTGCCATTGCCCACTGCTCTTTTGATTTAACATTAGGACGCACCGCTGCAAAATTGGTTTTGTAGGCACCGATGCCCAAATTGTAAATCATCTGCAAATGCTTCTTCTGGTAACCCGTTATTTTCGCTACCTCTGCCAACGAATGTGATGCATCTTTTTCAAAGCCATACTTTTTGTTAAACTTCTGTTTATATGTGAGAACCATTATATACAATACATACACATTATTTCCGTGTAAAGTTACTGATAGAATGTGCACGTAATGTATCAAGCACCTTCTTCACGCCATAACCCACAGCCCGGCCGACAAATGTCTTCTTCAATAAAGGTGTAGCTAACTTCAACACGTGGTCAGCTATACTGGGCTTCTTCTTACTCTCATACATCTTCTGCTTACCTATCAGGTTCTTCTCAACATGTTCGCTAATCGCATCACCTTTTACACGATGGTGCGTGCTTTTCTGCATGAGTTCGTCCTTCACTTCTGCCGAAACACTGGGTGCCTTTTGTAGTGCACTACTACCCGAATTAAATGTGTGGTGTTCTTTGACATTCTCACGCACATACTTATTGGTAGCCATAGCGTGACTACTGGTACTACCTCCAAGTGAATGACCCACAAGGTAAATATCGTGGGCTGGTTCTTCTTTCTTCAACTTCTTCATTATTTGTTCTGTCTGCTTCGAACGGCGGTTGTGCATTCTATCGGCCTCTTTGTTGCCTAATGCAATATTCAAATCAGCACGCACGTCCTTCCGTGCAGTATTTGGGTTAGCCAAGTCAGTGCCTTTGTGGGCTATAATGTAGTGAGGCTTTTCTTTGTGCTTAAATGTAGAAATCTCTGGGTTACTGTATGCATCTAATTTAGTATAAGACATCGGTGGGAAATCGCCGTATGATGCTTCGGCGGCCGTGGCTAAATCGCTGGTGCTGGGTGGCGTATTGTTGGTATCGTCCATATTAATATCTACATATATAATAAATGGATTACACTCAAACAAATGTATTATCGATGACCGGAGGTAGTGACTTCGCCACTATTGCAGACCTGGCGAACTATGTGGATTTAACGACAGCACAGACCATAACAAGCGGTATTAAAACGTTTACTGCATTACCACAATCGTCTGCTGTTCCATCAACTGGTAGCGAATTGGTTAATAAGACGTACGTAGATGGTGCATTCGTAACATTGGGAACTACTCAAACCATAACTGGTGCAAAAACATTTAATGCCGATGTTCGGCTACCCACTGGTGTCAGTTTGATTTTGGGTGCCACGGCAACTGGTGGGAAAATTTTACATACCGCACCACACAACTACTACGATAATCAAAGCGGTAATCATTACTTTTTTATTGCTGGATTACCGAATATGTATATCGATACAGATGGCGTGAATATTGAAAACGGCAAGTTTTTATATTTTAATGGTAAGCGTTGTTCTTTGATAGACAATGGAACGCAACTGGTTTATGATGTGCCGACGGGTAATTCACATTCTTTTAGAACAGCGAATACGCAACGAATGACGATAAGTGCTGACGCAAATGGGACGCTTTTAACTTTTCCCGCTGGAACGATTATGCGAGAATACACAAGTTTTAACTGGTTTCTATATCAATTACCCGCAGGACACACATTGAAATATCAAGTGGGTGGAACAGATATATTGGAGGTAAGCAGTGCTGGTGCGATTGTATATGAAGCGTTAAGTATGCGTAATGGTAAGACATTAACATGGAACGAAGGTTTTACCAACATAGCATATTTAAGAAAAGACACAACTACATCAACTTTTGATTATGAGGTCGCAACTGGTTATACGCATAAGTTCATGGTTAATGGTGTATCAAAATTACTTTTAGATGCGACTGATGCGACATTTAGCGGAAACATAAGTATGCCTACGAATAATTGTGCCGTAGCAATGGGAACAACAAATCAATTTATACTACAACACGACAACACTGGTTTAGCGGGACAATACAGAATACCGAGTGGGTGGGTTCATAATTTTCAAGTAGGCGGTGTAGGCATAGCACAGATTAGAAGCGAAGGATTTTACTCATTTCAAAATAACACAGCATTAGCACTGGGAGCATCAAGCCAAATAGAAATTAAACACGACACGGCAACATCTCAAATTCAATATAAATCTGTTGGAACATACTCACATAATTTCTTAATAAATAGTGTATCATCAGCAATTATAGATGCATCAGGTGTAATTATACAATCCACAGCGGTAGGTGCAGGTGTTCCTGATAAAATTCTGTATTTGAGCCAAAACAAAGCGAACTACATTGGTTCATCAACTACGGATATGAGATATAATTGTGCTACGGGTGGCTCACACAATTTCTATCAAAATACATCTACTTATTTGGGATTTTGGAACTCAACATCTTTGACCTTATCGCCGAATAACATATCACTACAATTAGGAACAACCGCAGTCGCACAAATTAAACACGACACGGCTACATCTCAATTGCAATATAGAACATTGAGTTCTTATTTCCACGATTTCTATATTAATGGGACGCAACATTTTGAAATGAATACATCTGGCGTGATTACTAATATCGGCGGATACAGAGCGAAAAACGGCGTATCGGGAGCATTAGACCCAGTATACATAGTAATCAGTTGGGACGGCTCACGTTCTCATATTTGGATTAACAATACCGATTTAGGAGGCACAGCGATTGCGAGTGATTACCGACTAAAAGAAAATATAAAACCAGCCCGTCCAGTATTAGATAAGCTATGTTCTATTCCTATGAGAGAGTTTGAATATAAAAATATTGGAATTTGGAAAAAAGGTAAAGGAATAAACTATGGTATAATAGCACACGAATTACAGGACGCATTTCCCGAATATGAAAATTTAGTATCGTGTGACAAAGATAAATTTACGTGTGATGGCGATATTCAACCGCAGTCCTTAACATCAGCGATGAACCTACTTTTTATGGGAAGCATACAAGAACTTAACGCCAAGTGCATTGCACAACAGACGCAGATGGAAGCGATGCAGAAACAAATAGATGGGTTGGTTCTGGCACTATCAAAGATTGTGTCAGCATAGTATATATGCCACCAAAAAAGAAGCCTAACCTACAACAACAAAAAACAAAGAAGCGAGAACAAGATTTAATCAAACTTAACGAGAAAGCTGAAATATTTAGACAAAGTTTGCAGGCCAAAAAACCGATTATTGATTTAGCCGGAAACATACTTCAAGATACTGATATAAATAAATGTGTGTATAGTATATAAGAATGCCATCACCAACATACCAACAGAACAAAGCACACATCTATAAGTGGCGTGCCAAGAATGCAGAGCGTAACAGAGAGATTGTTAGAACATCGAAACAGAGATACGACGCGTGGAAAAAGATATCCAAGGTATTCCTTTTCATTCTCATTTAGGCAGATTTAATGATTCCATTTAGGAGAATAGAATCATTTAGTTAAAAAATTGATATCGTAAAGAACTTAAAATAATAATCTATATATACTCTATACGAATGGCATTTATGAACTTCTTAAACAAGCACTATGTGGAGGCGGGCAGCACGGCGGCAAAAACTCACACCCGAATTGGTGACAAAAAACTTAACATACCCGGTGGTGCGTATAACATTCCGGCCGAACATCAAGACGAGTTTTACAATTTAGCGTATGATTATATTATACAAGGTAATCGTTTAGAATACGTTACCGAAAAGCAACATGAAACCGGTGCCATTTATGTGGATTTAGATTTTCATTACAATTACGATGTAACTACACGCCAACATACTGATGATACAATTGACGAATTAATTGATATCTATTTAACCAATTTAAAAAAACTCATGAGGATTACTGATAAATCATTTAAGATATTTGTTATGCAAAAAGACAACGTTAATCGTGTCGCCGATAAAAACATTACCAAGGACGGCATACATATTCTCATCGGTATTAACTGTCCACATAAAGTTCAGGCCAAACTACGTGAGATGGTTATGGCCGATGCTACAACACTATTGAAAGACCTACCATTGATTAATACGCCCGACAAGGTGTTTGATAGTGGATTAAGCACAGGTGCGACAAATGTGCAATTGTTCGGGTGTAGAAAGCCCGCACACGATGCATATAAACTCACTGATGCGTATAATGTAACAATCGACGAACGTGATGGCATGTTTATGTATAAGCCATTCTCAACCTATGTGACCAAAGAAACATTCATGCAACTATGCGTTAGAAACACACACCTACATACCGATTTTGAATTGAGCCGATTGGCGAATAGCGTGTTAAATCCGGAAGTCATTGAGTATGCTACGGACGTTAATTTAACTGACTGCACTACCGAGATACAAAAGTTATTAGCTATTATTGGTTCATCACGCTGTGGTGACCAGCAATATGACGACTGGTTCAAGGTTGCACAGATAATCAAAAACGAAACAAAAGATGCTGGACTGGCTGACTTTGTCGGGTGGACAATGGCTTTTGGAACAGACAATAAAAAGAAGGAAGCAATTACCAAATATCAACAACTAAAATATACACCCAAAAGCGATAAAAAACGGTTGAGCATTGCAACGTTGCACTTTTGGGCGAAGAATGAGAACCCGGCCGCATATCGTCTGGCATTTCAACCCACAATGACACAACCCACAATCACAGAAGATGTCGCTGTTGAGCCCGAGATGGAAGAGAAACTTAAAATCATTGCAGCCGCAGTTGTATCAGGTACCGAATATGACATAGCAATTGCATATAATGAACTATATAAAGGTTTAAATGTTTGCGTGGATAAGCAGCGTAGAGAATACTATTGTTTCAATGACAAAATCAAGCTGTGGGAATTTGATGCCGGTGGGACACCAATACGTAACCTAATATCGACCGAGTTTTATCTGTTGTTTGAAAAATATATGCAAGTAACAATTAGCAAACGCGACACGTTTGAGCCGAACAGTGATGAATTCACTTTTTATGACAAAGAGTGTCATCGTATCAAAGATACGGTGGTAAAATTAAAAAGGACAAATGATAAGAATAACATCTTAACTGAATATGGCGATATGTGTAAAGACGTGAACTTCCCATCTACATTAAACAAAAGCGAATATCTCATTCCTACCAATGATGGTAAAGTGATAGATATGCAAACGCTTAAACCAATAGACCGCACAATTGCACACAACTTTTCATATCAGTGCAATGCGAAACTAATCCCGTATGACGCAACCCATGAGCATTTTATCAAAGCGAAAGAATATTTTGATGAGTTGTTTCGTGATAACAAGGATACAATTACATGCGTTATTAATATTCTTAAAAGCGTGTTCATTGGCAGGCCGCTACGTTATATTTACTTTTGTGTTGGTTCTGGTTCCAACGGTAAATCATTGTTGTTCAAAATTCTCAATAAGATATTCGGCAACTTCATGGACGTAATCAATGAAAGCGTGATAATCGAACAAAAAGGAACCAAATCCGCATTGAATACCGAGGTAGAAAAGTTGGATAAATGTCGGGTAGGTTACATAACCGAGCTGAAAGAAACTGACAAACTCAATGAGAAAGTCATTAAACAAATATCCGGTGGCGATGCGATTAACCTACGAACATTGCACACAAAAGACCATACTATTAACCCAACGTGTAACCTATTTGTGTTAACCAATGAATTTCCCACATTTAATGGTGAAGCTACACCAATGTTGAATCGCATGATTACAATCCCATTTAAAAACACATTCGCTGTAAAGGACGAGTTCGAGCGTGAGATGTTAGCAATAAGCGACTACATATTTAGTTATATTATGCACATTGGTAAGGTATGCGATAAATTTCAGTTATCGGCCGAGATGATTGAGGAGAAGGAGAAACACGCGCGAAACAACACTGAAACTACATTGGCTGATTATTTAAAGATTAGATTGACTGATTGCGAGAATAATAATAAGACTAACAAACTCATAACAGTTAACGCGGTTCGTATTGATTTTGAACGTTACTGTGAAAACAACAAACTCAAAAATACATTAACTGCCCGAAAATTCCCAGGAAAGCTACGAGAATTGGGTTGTATCTTAAAAGAAAGCAATGGCCAAAATATGTTATACGGTAAGAAATTCATTGATATTGTTGTGCCCGAGGTAGCCGAGGTGCCCGATAATGATGAAACAGATATTGATGATAGTGAGTAAGTATAGTCCGGCCGACTGTGAGAAACAGAGGTGTGGCAGACCTCTTATAGAGGTGTAGGAAAAAGCTACACCTCTGTTTCTTTTTCACTCATATTATTCTCTTTTGATTATTTTGTTACCTATTATGCTGTTAAACAATACAATATATAATATGTTATTGTTTATAAATAGAGAAACAGAGGTGAAGAGGTGAGTTTTTGTGTTTTTCAATCTACCATAGAAAAATATTTTTTTCAAAAAAAAATAAATCTTTTAAAACAAAAGAAAATAAAAAGCTACACCTCTGTTTCTCACCTCTGTTTCTCAATGTTCCCACAATGCATCAAAACCCCACATTGTAGTAATATTACTAATATATTGTTTTTATTGATAGAAGAATGCAGGAGAAAATGCGAAAAATTGATTATATGAATATGTATATTTAGCATTTTATCCATGCGAAGTATACACCGACCATATTTAACGGTAGTACGTTGGAACATTGGAATACGAATGATTTAGTAGGAAATAAATATTCCATTGTGTATTATTACATTCCAAACGACAAAGTTTAAAAAAAATATATAGTGTAATGTATATAATGCCGAACCGTTGGGTAGAACACGTTCGGGCTTTTGCCGCCAAGAATAAGATGTCGTATATGTGTGCAATGAGTGACCCAGATATAAAGAAAGGATACCTAAAAACGGACAGAAAGAAGTATAAGACGGAGAAGTTGGAACAAGCAATGCCATCTACGGAACCCAAGCCGAAGAGTTTAGTAATTAAGCCAATACCTTTTCGCCCAAGACCAAAGTATGTAGAAAGCGACGACGATAAAAAAAGAAAAGCAGACCTGAAAAGGTGGCGTGAGTTAGAAGTAGAGCCGAAAATAAATGCGAATTTAAAGAAGACGATTGAGCAGTTAAAAAAAGCCGAAACGTTAGATGAAGCAAAGAAAATACACAAATCATATACAAGACAGATAAATACCATTGTAAATAAATACAACAGAGACCACGAGGTTTATAATGCAAGTGACCAAGTATCATTTCGTGATTATGACGTTTTAGCGAGACCTTTTTTAGACGACAAGACAACGTGGTTAAGAAGGAATACTAAATCAACTGACCCGTATATGGGAAATTAAACGACAAAGTGTAAAAAATTGATTCATTTAGAAGAAATGTAATTATAGATAAAACAACAT
>Ga0181347_1000933_pt1 | contig 9785 bp, 22 predicted proteins | sample Su13VDMM110SN_FD_130102 | JGI IMG/M metagenome (GOLD analysis project Ga0181347, IMG submission 130102) | Freshwater viral communities from Lake Michigan, USA - Su13.VD.MM110.S.N | ecosystem: Environmental > Aquatic > Freshwater > Lake | place: USA: Michigan | collected 2013-07-16
CATTGTCAGAGAGGACGTGAGGTCGATGTCAGTTGGCGCTCCACCTTTTGCCGCCAGCTTTCCACCCGCATTAGCGTCAATCGCCATAAGCATGCGCTTGGCCTTGTCGCGGTATGCTACGGCCTTGGCATCGCCCTTTTTTTTCTTTTCTGGGTTCAAATCGTCAACCCAAAGTTTTTGAAATACCTTACGGTTTGCCAATTCCTCTGGCTGCAAGACAGTCCAGCGAACACTAATGTACTTGTCGCCACTGTCGTTGCGATCCCACTTGGCTTCGTCAATGGCCGCCAAAAGCTGCGCCCCCTCTGGGATCACTTCAATATTGCCACCACCAATGTCGAAGCTGTCATTTGCCTCAACGTCCGTGCCGTCTGACAGTTTCCAAAAATCGCTCATTTTACGTCATCCTTCTTAGGTTTAATGTTTTCTGGCAAATATTTGGCAAAGGGGTTTACCCCCAGTTCCAGTGTAATCGGCTCGGTGATACCAAATCGGTTTTTCGAGACGTTTGCCGCCATCGCGTGGCATACCATCTGGCGGGTGCCATCAGAAACTGCCTTTTTCACGCCACCATCGCCCGTGACGTAGGTTTCGAGTCGAATAAACCCAACCGCATCAACATTGTCGACATACGGCACTGTTGATCTATCACTCATGCGCATAGCGTATTTCGTGTAGGGACTGGCATCTGGAGGCTCAACTCGAACTGTCTCGGCGTGAGCCACAAACACCACGTTCATGCCGCGATCTATCAGCATACCCGCAGCGTTGCGGACACGGCGATGCATACTTGCAACCATATCTCGGCCAGCCCCATAGCCGCCGTGAACCTGATTTAGTCCCTTTGACTTTTTGGGGTCTGAGTCGATAACGTGATCTGTGAACACCATATCCAAGGTGGTGACGCTGTCGATCACCAAGGTCTGGTATTCGTGTTCCTCCTTGATCAGCGCGGTCAACTGCTGCCACAAATCATCAACAGATTTGATTAGCGGGAAGGCATCTGGCATCAAGGGTTTAGGCACACCCCCAAGTCCGTCCGCGCGAAGTCCGTCCTCTGACAAGATGAAGATTGGCTTGGGGAACGTGGCTGCAAGACAAGTCTTGCCAAGGCCCGCATCACCAAGGATGGTGATGGCCACTGGGCGGTTTTGCGGTTTACCCGCAGTAGCGAGAATACTCATGTTTGCTCCTTTTCTTCTTCTCTACGGGCTTGACCATATGACCCAAGTGTGGATATGTCAACACACTCTCCACGCACCTCAGAAGGAAAAAAATATGGAAAGCGACGAACAATTGCTTGATCGGGTCAAAAAAGCATTGGCTGGCAGGTACTTAACCTTCGTGGCCGAGCAGACTGGGCTTCACTACAATACTATTTGGAAGATTGTGAATGGCAAGACCAAACCGAGCCGCGCCACGCTCGAAAAGCTGTCTACGCACCTATTTGGATGAACACGCACCTATTTGGATCAATTATGGAATATCGTAATTTCTGGGAGGCAGGGTACAGTGTATTCGGCCTGTATGGCCGTGGCCCCGATGGTAAGTGCGAATGCGGGAACCCAAACTGCCCCGACAAGAGCCTGTTTAAGCACCCACGGGTGAGCAACTGGCAGCACACGCCGTGCTGGTCGGAGGAGCAGTTTGAGACGATGGAGCTTATGGGCCACTTCAAAACTGGCTGGGGCTTGGTCTTGGGGTCGAAAAACCTCCTCGGTGTCGATGTGGATGCCCGCAACGGCGGCCTTGAGGGGTATGCCGAACTGGTCAAGGATCACCCAGCCATCGCTGGCGCGGGTATGATCATTAACACGGGATCTGGAAGCGGGTCAAAGCACTTGCTCTTCAAGGTTCCAGAGGGTGTGTCCCTCGTATCAAAGCTCAAAAAGTACAAGGGCATCGACTTCAAGTCTGGCGCGTCATTTATTGTCGGCGCTGGCTCCATGCATGCCAGTGGCAACAGGTACGAGGTCGCGCTTGGGTCTGTCGATGACATAGACGACTGCCCAGAGAGCCTGCTGAATGAGCTTCGGGTGCCAGAGAAGCATCGCGCCGAGGTGAACGGCGTTGACATCGATGTGTCCCACCAAGACTTGGCCGACATGCTGGCGGCTGTAGACCTGTATGACGACTACGAGGTCTGGGTAAAGATCGGCATGGCCGTTCACCACGCGTCTGGCGGGTCAGCATTTGCCGTGTGGGACAAGTGGAGCGCGCAGAGTACAAAGTACGATGCAGGGGAGATGGACAAAAAGTGGCATTCGTTTGGCAGATCCGCGAACCCCGTCACGCTTGCCACCCTTGTACACTACGCCGAGGAAGGCGGGTGGGTGAGGCCCGTCACTTTCACGCCAACTATCGAATTTGAGGATACGCCAGAAGAGGGCGCTACCATCAGCGACATCGACACGAGCAGCATTGATCTCTTGCGTCCGCCAGGACTGGTGGGGCAGATGGCTGAGTGGATCGAAAGCAGGCCCATGCGCAAGCGGGAGCGCCTGTCCGTCATGGCGGCGATCTTTGCCCTCGGAAATATCGCCAACAGCCGATACACTGATGACCTGACGCGCGTGAACTCTAACCTGTTTGTGTTCAACGTGGCAGCCTCTGGCACGGGCAAGGACGCAGTCCAACAGGCGGTTGGTGAGATCCACAAGGTTTGCGGCATGTCGATGGCAACCCACGGCTCAATCAAATCAGAGCAAGAGATTGTCAGGAACCTCGTCAGAAATCAGCCCAGCTTCTATATGATTGACGAAATCGGCTTCTTCCTGAGCAAGGTTAAGAACGCTCAAGAGAAAGGCGGCGCGCAGTATCTTGAGGGCGTTTTTGGCACCCTGATGTCGGTGTACTCGAAGGCCAACGGCTTCTACAGCCTGAGCGGCGACATGGGCGACGAAGTGAAGTCGATGATGCGCAAAGAATTGATGCAGCTTGAAAAGGCGCTTGAGGAAAGTGGCCCAAAGCCATTTTTGGAGCGCCGCATTCAGAGCCTCACCCACCAGTTGGAGAACATCGATCAAGGGATTGAGAAACCTTTTGTGTCGATGTCTGGGTACACCACCAACACCAACTTTGACAAACTGGTGACCTTCGAGACAGCCACAAACGGCTTCATTGCGCGGGCAATCCTATGCACCGAGCGCGAGACAGCGCCACCATCCAAGACGAATTGGCAGTATCTGGAGATGCCAGAGAAAATGAAAAACACCCTCCAGCAGATAGCTGGCGGCGGCAGTTTCGACATGATGGATGGTGCAAGCTCCCGCATTGAATATTACGGCCCAAAAATCGTGATCCCCACGTCATCAGATGCCAAGAAAATGCTCCATCAGGTCACCTATATTTTCGACATGATGGCCGAGCAGGCCAAGTCAACCACTGGCCTTGAGGCCCTGTTCATGCGCGGTGCGGAGCAGGTATCCAAGGTATCCTTCATCCTATCCATACCAGAGGGGCTACGCACCGAACACCATGTGCGCTGGGCCTACGCCTTGGTCAAGCGCGACATCATCGACAAGACGCGCCTCGTGGTGTCCAACGACCGCGCGAAGGACTCACCAGGTGAAGCCCTGCGAGCCAAGATCGCAAACCTCATCTCAGGGGAAGACGGCGAGACGCTTGGCGTGATCGTAAACAAGTGCAGGCCAGCGAAAAAGGCAGAGGTCGAGGCTTGCTTGAATAAAATGGTTGAAGCTGGTCAGGCCACTGTACAGGAATCTGTACATTATTTTACGAAAAAAATGATTAAGCGATATATTGAAAATAGTCGTTGACGGGGCGGTTGCCTCAATGTAATGGTGTCAACAGAGGCACAGGGCCTCGCCAAATGGAGATTAAAATGAACACCGCAGAACTTTTGTCCAACGCTAAACGTCTTGAGAATAAGATCCTTGATAAGGGGTATGTCTCGCCATCGGTTACTCTCAAGATTAACTGGCTCAGTGATGACCTATCCGCATCGATGTCTTACCAGTCCAGCAGTGATTACGCTTCCGCAAAGCAAATATTCCCAAGAGCAAGTTTGGAGGATGGCTGGGAGCCAATCATCAAGCAAATGGATGACCACATCGATGCCTTGATCTCGGTCAGTGAGGCAAAGAAGAACGACTTCATTGCCGCCATGGGCCGCCTGATCGACAAGGGCCGCGAGATCGACATCGATGTCGAATACCTAAACCCGCTCACAGAAATGATGGGCAAGCTTTCCACAAACATCATCACCAAGGAGTAATCGAAGATGGAGAAATTTATGACGCTCGTATGTGCAGCCCTTCAGGGGGCTGCATCCAACACAGACTTGTCCCCAGAGGAACTGGCTCGTCGGGCAATCTCAATTGCCATTGAGGTTGGTAACCAGTTGGCGGATTACGAAGATGACGCCGAGTGATGTAAAGTACGCCCGACAGGCACTTGGGCTGACGCTCAAAGATTTCTCGGTGATGTTAGACACGGACGCCTCGACCATCCGAAAGATGGAACTCAACGAGGAAAGCTCGCAGTATCGCCGCCCAGCACCCAGAATGGTAAGGCTGATCATGGCATACCTCAAGGGATACAGGCCACCTGACTGGCCAAAGTAAAGAAAAGGGGGCTTTCGCCCCCTTTTTTAATAATAATCTTGTTCCCGCCGTATCTCTTCCTTGATCTTCATAACGGTGGGCAGGTGGTGCTTGGCAATGCGCGAAATAATGTCCGCCTCTGTCGGCGTGACCCACCAGCGCGGCAGTGGTATCAGTCCTATGCCGCGCAGTTTCTGAGCTATGGGGCTGAAGGATTTATGGTCGTCACTCATTTCAAACCTCTCTTCATTTTGTAGACAAGTTTTTGGATGCGGACTTCCACCCAGAATTTTACATCCTCCCAAGCGAATATGATTTTGGTCTTCAGGGTTTTGGCCTGAAAAATATCCCTGTTTACTGGCATCATTCACCGCCTTTCTGTATAACTCTCATAATGCGAGCCGCGCGGCGCTCCTCGATTTGCGGTATCTTGTCCGCGCGCTCTGCCCAGTAGTATTTCTCAAACAGCGGACACCACGCGCTGTGTAGGTCTGTGGGACGGCCTATGGGGTCAGCCATCTGCTGCCACACCAGTGGAATGACGCTGTAGGATTTGTGGTCATCATTCATTTTTACCGTCCTTCATCAATAAAGGTAAATTTGTGTCACTTATTTTGCGGCATTTCTTCATATTAAGGAAGATCCAGTATGGGCCAATCCTAATGTGCCACGCCAACAATTTGTAACTCCCCCAAATTGCAAGCCGCCACCTGATACATTTTGCAAATGAAACCTGCATTACGCATCGCCTTTCTGAAGTTCAACAATACTGTCGAGGGCAGCAGCAAGAGCCTTCTTGTATTTTAAGTCCCCAAGTACAATTCCGTAATAAAGGACGTTACTGGTAGCCTCAATCAAAGCTTTTACCTCTGGCAATTCCAGTGCGTAGGTGCGCGCCTCCAGCTTGGACACGTAGTCAGCTACAATCTTCACCGCGTCAGCGTAGTCACATTGGCAATCTGGATCGTGCAGGCCTCTGCCCGTGTACGCTTCATCGCAGCGGCAGACTGTCATGCTTTTAAGTTCCTCAAGTGCTTCATGCGGGGTCATTTCACGCAGTCCCCGTCGATCCACTCGTAGTCCGCCTTGATGCAAAGCTGCATGGGGCTTGGCCTTGCTACCCAAGCAATCGAAGAAAACATAAATACAACGATTAGGGTTATACCGCCAAAAAGCGCCAAAAAATCTTTTGTTTCTTGATCACTCATTTTCAATCTCCCATGGGGCGCGTGACAGCGTCACTGGCGCGGTGCGGAACTCCAGTGTGTGCGTGGAAATCACAGGCACGTTGACCGTCCTGCGCGGGCCGCTGATCGCATCCCTGATGACGTACATGCTTTTCTTGTCGCTGGCTGCTTTACCTTCAGGCATCTTTTGTTTGCTTACTCTCATCGTCCATATCCTCATTGTAGGTGTCATTTAGGATGGCGAGGATCACGTCTCCTGCCGTTGCCCCTTCGGGCGCTTGTTCACGCAGCCACTTTTCGATGTGCGGCGGCGCTCTAGACAGCAGGACGCTGTTTCGGTCGAACTGCGCATCCACGCCAATGGAACGGGCATATTTGATGTGGTTGTGTACATTGGTGACCTTCATGCCGAGGCGTTCAGCAATGTCATTACGGCTATACCCACTACACACCATTTTGGCCACGGTTTGATATATAGGGTTTCTCACTTAGGCCTCACCTTTGGGAATGGCGACACACTCGGTGCATTTGTTTCTATGCAATGGACGCCGATCACGTCTAAGCCCTGCGCCTCGAACACGTCACGCAGCGTGTTGATGCTGATGCTGCACTCGGCGTAGGATGGGAACATCAGCGCGGCCCCTGGCGATTCGCCCTGAAACGGCCCGCCGAGCGAAAGCGCCATGATTGTCCATGTTGGGATCATCTCAATTCTCCTTTAGTTCTTTGTGTGTGGTTACGATACGGTACAGACCAGCCTTTTTAGCTATGTCTTCCTCATCAGGATCAAGAAAGTATAGAGCCTCATCTAAGGCGGCGATTGCCTTATCCAGCTTGGCTTCGAGTTCTTCAATTTTTCGTTTATCGTCCATCACCGCCATGTGCTTGCGGCGGCGCTCGTCGGTGCTGTCTTGTGTCATTTCTTGCCCTCCAAGGCTATGGCGTAGACAGAATACGCCTTGATCTTGCCCTGCGACATCATGCGGTCAAGGGTCACTTGAACGGCAGTTTCGTCAGCGCCCAGCGCCTTTGATAGTTCCTTTGCGGTGGCCTCCTCAACCCACAATTCGTTAGTCACGCGCTGCTCCAGTCCGACCACTGGTGGGGCGGCGTTGCGCATGATTTTTGTGGCCTGCCATGGGGTGCGATCTGGTTGCTGGTGGTTTGGCACGATCTCGGCCTGCACAGTCTCGCCCACCTTGAGGCCCGCAAAATTGCTGACTGAGGCGTTGACGAACACACACTCCATGTTTTCGGCCAGCAAGGCAAACGTGGTGCCAGTGGGCAGGATGTTGGTAACGATGATGTCGGCAATTTTCATTTTGTTTCCTTTTCAATTTTAGCAAGTACAGAGCGGGCGAGGTGACCCTTATCGTCTAGGATGATGGGGTCTTCCATATAAGAGCAGCAGTCGCAGTCTAGTGTCACGTACTGTGGTTCGTAGTCTTCTTTTTCCGTGTAGAACTTCAGCCCCACCACCGCCGTGGCCAGATTTTTCTCTAGGTCATCCACCTTGAGGTCATGACGTTCTTGTGTTGCAGCCTCACGGGCCAATACGGATTTAAGGTCACGCAAAAGTTCTTCAATGCGGTTGGCGGCGGTCAGTCTGATCCTGTTATCGACGTAAACATCCCGCAACCTTGCAATCAATTCTTCACTAGTCATTTTGTTTCCTCTTGTTTTACTCGGTAGACCTTGGCAAGCCCAAGGCTGCGGGCGTTTACGTCAACCCACTCGCCATCCATCTCATACATGATGATTTTGTGGCCTGCGTCCCGCATGGCGCGGAATTCTGCCTGCTCCTTTGGGGTGCAGAGGCCGAACGGGGTGACGTTGGTATATACGTTTATTTTCATTTCATTGCCTCTTCCCAGTCGCACTTGCCCGTGTCCCGCAGGATCTCAACCGCCCGTGCTGCCTGCTGTGATGTGGCGTCAAATCCCCGAAGGTAATCATGCGGGAAGCACAGTTTAAAAATTTCATCCTTCGACATGTCTGGGGGGCAGATGGTTGCCACTGCTTCTTCCAATTCAAGTTTGCGCGTGTTTCGGTTGCGGTATTGCACCCAACCCCCGATGCAACATGCAGAACCACAGTGGTGTTGAGAGGTTTTGCGATGTTCATACGATTTGTCCATGTCGAAACCCATCTTGCGGCGGGGGCTGTTGTTGTCTAGGCCGCGCAGTAGGTCGGCCAGTTCTGTCAGGTTTTTCAGTTTCATGCTAATGCCCTCACGATTGCTAGGAAAAGTTTGTCCTTCTTTTGCTGCCATTCTGGCAGTTGATCGAACGGCACCATGCACGGGTGCGTCTTGGCCACGGTGTCTTTTACCTCGCCGTACACCCAGCCGTCCGCAATTTTACCTGCCATCCAGTTCATGTGGCTGTCTTCAGGCTTGGCGTCGGGGAAGGCGTAAGCGTGTAGAACGCCCGCGAGGGCGCTGTCTACCTGCCACTGTGGTGCTTGACCCCAATGCGGCTGACTGGGATCGCCATTTAGGTGACACCACACTTTGTTGGCCTCGTGGCACACAGTGGCAATATGGGTAATTCTGGTCATTTCATTCTCCGTAGGATTGATGCTGCTTCCATCATCCCAGCCGCCTCTAGGGCAAGGATACAGTCGATGTTTGGGGCCACTATTTTCTTGAACCCACGGTCTAGCAATATGTCGATCTCAGCCGACAGGATTGCAACTTTGCTCTCGACCTCGCGGACGAAATCGTTCTGGTTTTCGATGTGCGCCAGAGCCAGTAGCGACAGTGCCGACCCATCGGCCAGCAGGGCTTTTTCGAGGTTGCTCATTCTGTGATCCTTTGTTTGTGTTGTTCGTGCCACATCGGTACGCTGTGAAAATATTTCTGTCAATACTGAAAATAGTTGTTGACCAGTGCATAGTACGATGTTAATTATACCACATCGAAACACAAAACACACTGGAGAACGACATGACCATTACCCTAGCAGACCGTTACGCCGCCGCCAAGAACGCCGCAGACGCGGCAAACAAGGCGCTGGATGCGCTCAAGGCCGAGATCAAGGCCATGGGCGTGGAGACCATCACAGGGGTCACCTGTGACCTTGTCCTGAGCCTGTCCGAGCAAATGCGCTTGGATCAGGGTCTGGTCAAGAATTTCCTGACCGATGACGAGATCAGCCTCTGCAAGAAGCCCGTTCTGGTCGAAACCATCCGCATCAAGGCAAAGGGGCTGGTCGCTTAGACCAGTCCACCAACGTTAACCAGTGGGGGCTTCGGCCCCCATTATCATTCAGATAGGATTTCAACATGACGAGAATTATTATCGAAGTGCAGCCCAACGATGAGGCGCGGGAGTATGCGGCCAGTACCCGTGGCGTTGAGGCCCATGATGACAGGATAGTCATTGACGGGATGGCCCAACACATCAGGGATGTGATCAACTTCATGGTCACCATTGGTATGATTGAAAAGCCGAAGCCGAAGCGGCGCGTATTCTATATACACGACCCCGATGGGCGGCTGCGCAAAAAAACATCTGACGATCAGGCGTACCCATATGCGGTTGTATCCCGCACTGACACCGATGCACTTATTCAGGAGGCAGTAGATTTCTTTTCTGGCGAAAAGGTCATGAGGGACGAGTGGGAAAGGAGAAAAGAATTCCTTAAAAACAAGGCTGGATGGATGAGGCAAATTGGCCATGAACTTCTTGACGGGTACAAAGATTTTGAGGATTTCCGCAAGAAATATTCAGCGGAGATGATCAAGAAAAGGACGCACGAGATCATGGGAATGAAGGAGTATCATGTAAAATTCTGCAGAGACCTTGACCATGCACACGAGGTAAAGAAAAAAATTCCAAGTCAGGTCAGGGTCTTTGTAGAAACACTAAAAACAAAAATTAAGATTTGAAAATAGTTCTTGACCCCTGTGCATCGTACGATGTATCAGGGGTCAGGAGGAAACAAACATGTACATCTACCAATCACAAACGGGTCACTGGGAACTGGAGTTCCTGACCAGCCAATCGAAAAACGATGCACTGCGCAGCGCG